>Ga0116143_10000108_pt1 | contig 110851 bp, 95 predicted proteins | sample AD_UKC034_MetaG_FD_89745 | JGI IMG/M metagenome (GOLD analysis project Ga0116143, IMG submission 89745) | Active sludge microbial communities of municipal wastewater-treating anaerobic digesters from USA - AD_UKC034_MetaG | ecosystem: Engineered > Bioreactor > Anaerobic > Digestate | place... | reverse complement strand
GCCGAGTCAATCGAGATCATTGCCAAAGCCAGGAAAAAAGGCGTCACGTTGACCTGCGAGACCGCGCCGCATTATTTCAGCCTGACCGAAGAGGCAGTGTTCGATTACGACACGAACAAGAAGATGAACCCTCCGCTGCGCACGGCCAGGGACCGGGACGCGGTGCGCCGGGGATTGGTTGACGGCGTTATCGACGTCATCGCATCGGATCACGCGCCGCATACGGTGGCGGAAAAAGAGATCGAGTTCGACCGCGCGGAGTTCGGCGTGACCGGCCTTGAGACCGAGCTCGGGGTAGCCGCGACGCATTTGGTCCACACAGGTCTTTTAAGCTGGAGCGAACTTGTCAGGAAAATGGCGTTGAATCCCGCGAAGATCCTCGGTATTGACAAAGGAACGCTCGGTGTCAATAAAGACGCGGATATTATCATTGTCGATCCCGAAGCCGGGTGGATCGTCAATGCGGCTGATTTTGCGTCCAAGTCAAAGAACTCCTGCTTTTTGAACGAACGCCTGAAAGGCAAAGTCGTCAAAACCTTATACCGCGGAATGGTTGCCTATAACGCGGATTAGTCGGCTCTGGCGCGGATGAGCAGTATGAAGTTCTTATTGACCCAAGAACTTGGCAGGCTTGCAAAATGGCTGCGTATCTGCGGTTTTGATGCAGAATATTTCACGGATAACAAGCCGGGCGCAGTGATCGTCGCGGCATTAAAAAGCGACCGGGTGATCTTGACGCGCAATCATCATATGCCCCGGGGCAGGGGCGTGGCGATCATACAGGTCTGTGCCGAAGAGGTTCAGGAACAGTTGATCGAGGTGTGCCGCAATCTGCATATCAGCCCGGCTGCGGCGGACGTGTTCAGCAGGTGCACCGTGTGCAATGAGGTTCTGCAGGTTGTTGATAAGGCGTCGATCAAGGAACGCGTGCCTGCGTATGTGTTCGAAACGCAGGACCGGTTCTTCGCGTGCGTAAAATGCAGCAGGATCTACTGGCAGGGAACGCACTGGCAGAGCGTTGCCCAAGCCCTGCGCAGGGTGGCAGCCAATTAGGAAGAAGGCCTTACTATGGAATTCATAGCTGATTTCCACATCCATTCAAAATACTCCCGCGCAACATCCAGGGATATGGATGTCAAGCATCTGGCCGACTGGGCGAAGTTAAAAGGCATCACGCTCATGGGCACAGGTGATTTTACCCACCACTTGTGGCTTGAGGAACTGCGGCGGAATTTGACTGATCTGGGCAACGGCCTGTTCAAACACAAGGATGTGTATTTCATCCTCACTGCCGAGGTATCGAGCATCTACAGCAAAAAAGGCAGGACATACCGTATCCATAACGTGATCATTGCGCCATCGTTCAAATCGGTGGAAAAGATCAATGACGCGCTCGGACGCAGGGGCAATCTCGCATCGGACGGCAGGCCGATCCTCGGCGTGGATGCCGAAGAAGTCGCCCGCATCGTGTTCGATATCGACGAGAATTGCATGATCGTGCCTGCACACGTATGGACCCCGTGGTTTGCGCTGTTCGGCTCCATGTCCGGCTTTGACAGGATCGAGGATTGTTTTGAAAAGCAGACCGATAAGATCTTCGCTCTGGAAACCGGTTTATCGAGCGACCCTGCAATGAACTGGCGGCTGTCAGCGCTGGACCGGTTCTCTCTGATCAGCAATTCAGACAGCCACAGCCCTGCGAAGATCGGCAGGGAGGCGAATGTGTTCGATTGCGACCTTGATTATAAAACGATCCGCGAAGTGCTCAAAACCAAAGACAAGAAGCGGTTCCTGTACACCATCGAATTCTTCCCTGAAGAGGGCAAGTACCATTATGACGGCCACCGGCTGTGCGGCGTTTCTTTGTCTCCGGAAGAATCCAAAAAGTGCAACAATATCTGCCCGAAATGCAAAAGGCCGCTTACCATCGGCGTTATGAACAGGGTTTGCCGGCTCGCGGACCGGCCTGAAGGCTTTGTGCCGGAGAACGCGATCCCCTATAAGAGCCTGGTGCCGCTTTCGGAGATGATCGCTGAAGCAAAAGGGATCAAATCGGCATCTGTGGCATCGGAAAAGGAGTATTTCAACGCGGTTGCCAAATTCGGCACGGAATTCAATATCCTGCTCAAGGCATCGCGCGATGAGATCGCAAAAGGCCTTTCTCCCCGCATCGCAGACGGCGTGATGCGCATGCGCCAGGGCAAAGTAAAGGCAGTCGCAGGGTATGACGGAGAATACGGCAGGATATCGGTTTTCGGCAAGGATGATGATGCCGCTCCTCAGGCTGAACAACAGTTGAGCCTGTTCTAAAGACAAATTTTATTTCTCGAATAAAACAATTTGATGTATAATAGGTTACTCTGCACAACACAACGCAATCATCGATCAGGTCTTATATTTATGCGCCTGTAGCGCAATGGATAGCGCAATAGCCTCCGGAGCTATGTGTACAGGTTCGACTCCTGTCAGGCGCATTAGCTCTGTATACAAGACGGTTCGCCCCGTGCATAAGCAACGGGGCAGGGAATGATGCACGGGATGAATTCGGACATATAAGTTATGTCGCCACGGATTGTAACATGAACAGGCTCCATAACTTATGTCCTCATTCAACTCCTGTCAGGCGCACTGATTATATACAAAGAAAAGGTCATGTATGGCAATTGGAAAGAAAAAAGCCCGTCATAAGATCGTAAGCGTAATAGGAGGTCATAGCTGTAGTAAAGAAGTGGAGCAAAAAGCCATCGAATTAGGCAAAAAACTGGCAAAAGTGGTTGATTATCTATGCTGTGGAGGGCTTTGTGGAGTAATGATGGCTGTTTGCAAAGGTTTTAAGCAAGGTAGAGGAACCACGATAGGTATATTACCGGGGTATCACAAAAACGAAGCGAATAAGTATGTTGACCTTGCGTTTCCTACAGGGCTTGGGCTTGCGCGGAATCTATTGGTCGTTAAAACAGCTGATGTGGTGGTTGCTTTGCCTGGTTCAGCCGGAACGCTGTCAGAGATCGCGTATTGCCTGCAGTTCAGCATACCGGTGATCAGTATCGGTTCGTGGGACATTGACGGAGTGATCAGGGTCAAGACTGTTGACGAAGCTGTCAGAAAGGTAAAGGAACTATTACGATGAAAGCAATGCTGATGCTTGAAGATGGCAAGACATTTTCAGGCCATGGCCTGGGCGCATGCGTTGAGCGCATCGGAAAGGCCGTACTGAATACAGCCGTTGTCGGATACCAGGAAATGGCAACGGACCCTGCCAACAGCGGCAGGCTGCTCGTATTGACGTACCCGTTGATCGGCAATTACGGGATCGCCGAGAAGTTCAACGAGTCCGACAGGGCGTGGACTGCGGGCCTCATCATCAAGGAATATTCGCGCATATATTCGAACTGGCAGGCGCGGTCGAGCCTTGAGGATTTTGCCAAAGAGCAGGGTCTGTTCATCCTCGATGGCGTCGATACGCGGACGCTGGCAGTGCATCTGAGGCAGAAAGGCGAGATGCTCGGCATCATATCCCCGGAAGGCCCGTCTGCAAAAGAATTATCGTCAAAACTTGATGCGTTCCGGGCCCGGGCTGCGGAATCGGTCCTGCCGCAGATATCGGTCGGCAAACCGGTGGTTCTGCCAAGCGCGAAAGCGCGCGGCACAAAGATCGCCGTGCTCGATGTCGGCATGACCAGAAGCGTCCTGCGCCAGCTGCAGCGCCTTGGTTTCTCGACGACAGTATTACCGTATAATACAAGGCCGGCGGATATTATTGCAGGCCGGTTCAGGGGATTGATCATATCGGGCGGGCCCGAAGAAGACCCGGGCCTTGAGGTCGTGGTCGATACGGCACGCGGGCTTATGGGCAAGATCCCCCTCATGGGCATTTCAGCGGGCCATCAGGCGCTTGCCCGCGCGCTCGGCGCAAAGATCGCCAGGCTCAAGCTCGGCCATCGCGGCGCGAATTACCCGATGCACAATCCCGGCTCTCAGCAGGGCGAGATCACCGTTCAGAACCACGGCCTTGTGGTGGATGCCGAGTCGCTCGCAAAGATCAAACAGGTCAAGATAACGGGATATAATTTGAACGACCATTCGGTCGAAGAGATGGAAAGCAGGGCTTTGCGGCTTTTGGGAGTCCAGTACGAGCCGGCAAGCCCGGGTTTTGACCAGGCCAATCCCGCATTTATCCGTTTCAAGAAGATGGTTGAAAGGAGCAATTGATGCCGCGCAGAAAAGATATCAAAAAAGTCCTGATGATCGGCTCGGGGCCCATTATCATCGGCCAGGCATGCGAGTTCGATTACTCGGGCTCCCAGGCGTGCAAGGCGCTCCGGGAAGAAGGGTATTATACGATCCTGGTGAATTCGAATCCCGCTACGATCATGACGGATCCGGGGCTTGCGAATGTGACGTATGTCGAGCCGCTGTCCATCGAGATGGTGACGAAGATCATCGCAAAAGAGCGGCCTGACGCGATCCTGCCCACGCTCGGCGGGCAGACCGGATTGAACCTGGCATTCTTCCTCATGAAAGAGGGCGTGCTCAGGAAATACGGGGTCGAATCCATCGGCTCGTCGGTCAATGCCATCTCGTGCGCGGAGGACCGGCTTCTGTTCAAAAAGGCCATGCAGGAGATCGGCGTCGACGTGCCCAAAAGCGGCATTGCCGGCACGCTCGAGGAAGGCATGAAGATCGGCGCATCGATCGGTTTCCCGCTTATCCTGCGGCCCGCGTACTGCCTCGGCGGCTCGGGCGGCGCCATCGTGTATAACCGGGAAGAATTGGAAAAAGCGCTGGCGAAAGGCCTTGAGACAAGCCCGGTGCATCAGGTCCTTGTGGAGCAGTCGGTGCTCGGGTGGAAGGAAATAGAATTCGAGGTCATGCGCGATTGCGCGGATAACGTCATCATCGTCACGTCCATGGAGAACGTCGATCCCATGGGCGTCCACACCGGCGACAGCATGGTCGTGGCGCCTGCGCAGACATTGACCCGCGAAGAGTACGTGAATTTCGTGAACCTGTGCAAGCGGATCATCCGCAAGATCGGCATTTCCGGCGGCGGCGCGAACATCCAGTTCGGCCAGAACCCCGACAACGGCCATATCGTCATTATCGAGGTCAACCCGCGGCTTTCGCGGTCATCCGCGCTTGCGTCAAAAGCGACGGGCCTGCCCATCGCGCGCGTTGCGACAAAACTTGCGGTCGGCCTGACCCTTCCCGAGGTCATGAACCAGATCACGGGCAAGACCACGTCTTTCTTCGAGCCGACGGTCGACTATTGCGTGTTCAAGATCTGCAGGTTCACGTTCGAGAAGTTTCCGGGCGCCGAGCGCGTGCTGAATACGTCCATGAAAGCGGTCGGCGAAGCGATGTCCATCGGAAGGAGTTTCCGCGAAGCGCTCCAGAAGGGCATCCGTTCGATGGAGATCGCGCGGTACGGCTTCGGCGCGGACGGCAAGGATAAGATCTGCGATGAAGCGCTGAAGGATCCCGGCGCCGCTTTGCTCAAGGAGATCAGCGACAAACTCTCTGTGCCGAATGATGAGCGTATCTTTTATATGCGCTATGCCATCAGGGCGGGGATGACCAACGACGAGATATTCCGGCTTTCAAAGATCGACCGCTGGTTCATTGACAACATGCGCCGGCTCGTCGAGACGGAGGATATGATCAGGAAGCACCGCTGTCCGGGCAATGATGAAGGCATCCGGCTGCCCGTCGAGCTTCTTGAGCAGGCGAAGAAGGACGGTTTTTCTGACCGGCAGATCGCGTATCTGGTGAATTCCAAGGAGGAGAAGGTGCGGGAGTTTCGCAAAAAACACGGCGCCAAGGCGGTGTATAAATTAGTCGATACCTGCGGCGGCGAATTTCACGCAAAACAGCCGTATTTTTACTCGACGTATGAAACGCAGGAAGAAGGCAGGCCTTCCGCCAACAAGAAGGTCGTGATCCTCGGCGGCGGCCCGAACCGGATCGGCCAGGGCATCGAATTCGATTATTGCTGCTGCCACGCGGCGTACGCGCTCAAAGAAGAAGGCGTCGAGAGCGTCATGATCAATTGCAATCCGGAAACGGTTTCAACCGACTACGACACGTCGGACCGGCTGTATTTCGAGCCGTTGACCATCGAGGATATCATGAATATCCTCGATCTTGAAAAGCCGATGGGCGTTATCGTCCAGTTCGGCGGCCAGACCCCGATCAATCTTGCCGTGTCGCTGCGCAAGTTCGGCGTCAATATCCTCGGCACCAGCGCCGACAGCATAGACATCGCGGAGGACCGCAAGCGGTTCAAGGAGATGCTCCATAAGCTCGATCTGCTCCAGCCCGAGAACGGCACGGCGTTCACCTTCGCGCAGGCGAAAGAGGTCGCGCAGAAGATCGGGTATCCGGTGCTCGTGCGCCCCTCGTATGTGCTCGGCGGCCGCGCCATGGAGATCGTGTATGACGAAAGCCTGCTTGAGCGGTTCATCCAGGAAGCTGCAAAGGTCTCGGGCGAGCACCCGATCCTTATCGACAAGTTCCTCGAGGACGCGATCGAGGTTGACGTGGACGTTATCGGCGACGGTTCCACCTTCGTCATCGGCGGCATCATGGAGCATATCGAAGAGGCGGGTATCCATTCGGGCGATTCGGCAATGGTCCTGCCCACATACACGCTGTCGCCGGAATTGCTCGCGAAGGTGCGGGAAGCGACCTATAAAATGGCCAAAGAGCTCAATGTCGTCGGCCTCATGAACGTGCAATATGCCATCAAGGACGAAAAGGTATATGTGCTGGAGGTCAATCCGCGCGCATCGCGCACCGTGCCGTTCGTTTCCAAAGCGATCGGCGTGCCGCTGGCGAAGATGGCGACCAAGATCATGCTCGGCAAGACCCTTAAGGAACTCGGGTTCACCGAGGAGATCATTCCGAAGCACGTGGCGGTCAAGGAGTCGGTGTTCCCGTTCAACCGTTTCCCCGGGGTCGACGTGATCCTCGGGCCCGAGATGAAATCCACCGGCGAGGTCATGGGCATCGACAAGGATTTCGGCAGGGCGTATATCAAAAGCCAGATCGCCGCGGGCCAGAACCTTCCCAAAAAAGGCAACGTGTTCATTTCCGTGCGCGACCGTGACAAGCGCGCGATCGTGTTCATCGCAAAGAAACTCACCGACCTTGGCTTCCATATCTATTCGACGTCCGGCACCGCCGCGGCGCTCGAGAAGAACGGCATCGAGGTCAAGACCCTGCCGAAGGTCGCCGAAGGCAGGCCGAACGTGCTCGACCTTATGAAGGACGGCAGGATCCAGCTTGTCATCAACACGCCGACGGGCAGGATCCCCCGCCAGGACGAGGTCAAGATCCGTTCGCATGTCGTCCTGTATAACATACCCTATACGACGACCATATCCGGAGCGCAGGCGACGGTCAACGGCATCGAGATGCTTGTGAAAAAAGAATTCGACGTGAAATCGCTTCAGGCATACCATGGCGGCATGGCTCGGCCGGGCAGGTCAAAGCGGCCGAAGAAAAAATGATGCGCCGGTTCAGCATCAGGACAACGCGCCGTATCGAGTTCGTGGATATCACCGATCAGGTGCGCGCGGCGCTCAAGGCCTCAGGGGTCCCTGCGGGAGTGTGCGTCGTGTTCTGCCCGCATACGACCGCGGGCCTGACCATCAACGAGAACGCGGATCCCGCGGTCGTCAAGGATATGTCGGCTGCGCTGTCCGGCCTGGTCCCCGCAGATGCCGGTTACGCCCACGCCGAAGGCAATTCGGACAGCCATATCAAGTCGTCGCTTTTCGGCCCGACGCTGTCCGTGATCGTCGAGGACGGCGATCTGCGGCTGGGCGCGTGGCAGGGGATATATTTCTGCGAATCGGACGGCCCGCGTCAGAGAGAATGCTGGGTCAAAATCGTCAGGGGATAGATATGGCGTGCCGGCGGGACCGGATCGCTGCCCTGCGTGCAGGATACCGGCAAAACAAGCAAGAGATATCGCAAAGGATGGCGCAGTTCCGCCGCGCCGGCAATGCGCCTGACCGGGACATATTCGCGGAACTGTGTTTTTGCATCCTGACGCCGCAATCCAAAGCGCTTGCATGCGACAGGATCATCAGCGGCCTGAAGGCGTCAGGACTGCTCTTTGACGGCAGCGCGGCGCAGCTGCGGCCGCACGTGCGGCAGGCGCGTTTCTACCGCAACAAAACAGCGTATATCGTGGCGGCGCGCGGCGCATTGACAGCGGCAGGTTCGCTGAGGATCAGGGATAAGATCGATGCGTCAGATCCGCAGGCGTCGCGCGAATGGCTCGTGAAACATATCAAGGGCATCGGATATAAAGAAGCGAGCCATTTCCTGCGCAATATCGGCATGGGTTCTGACCTGGCGATCCTCGATATCCATATTTTGCGCAATCTCGAGCGCCTGGGAGTCATCGAAAAGGCGCCGCGCAGCCTCACGCGGAAAAAGTATCTGGATATCGAGGAAAAACTGCGCGCGTTCGCCCGCAGGGTCGGTATCCCTGTCGGGCATCTTGATCTGTTGTTCTGGAGCATGGGAACAGGCGTGATCTTCAAATAGCCCGCGGTGATGGAAAAAAAGATAACGAAACTTATTTCGCTTCTTGATAAAGCGTATCCGGAAGCCCGGATCGCCCTTCGGTTCAAGGATCCGTTGCAGCTTTTGGTGTCGACGATCCTGTCAGCCCAATGCACCGACGCGCGCGTCAACATCGTGACGGAAACGCTTTTTAAGAAATACAGGACGGCGGCGGATTATGCGCGCGCCGATATCGCGGAGTTCGAGCGGGATATCCGCTCCACGGGTTTTTATCACAACAAGGCAAAGAACATCATCGCCGCGGCGCGGATGATCGTGCGCGATTTTGCCGGCCGGGTCCCGCAGACCATGGAAGAGATGGTCCTCCTGCCCGGGGTCGCGCGCAAAACCGCCAATGTCGTTTTATATAATGCGTTCGGCAGGATCGAAGGCATTGCGGTGGACACGCACGTGAAGCGTTTGAGCCAAAGGCTCGGTTTGAGCTGTCACAACGATCCGGCAAAAATAGAGCAGGACCTCATGCGGCTCATAGACAAAAAGCTCTGGGGGCATATCACGCACCTCTTGATCGAACATGGCAGGAAGGTCTGCGATGCGAAGCGGCCGCAATGCGGCGCGTGCGTTATCGCCGGGCTTTGTCCGTCCAGAACATGAGCGCACGGCAGATCAAAGCGAAAGTCAAGGCGAACGCGCGCATTGCGCAGGGATGTTACCTGCTTGCGATTGCGGCGCCGCGGCTGTGCACAACGGCGCAGCCGGGGAATTTCGTCATGGTCAGGGTTTCCAGCGAGACCGATCCCCTTTTGCGCAGGCCCCTGAGCATCCACCGGGTCGATGCCGCAGCAGGAACGGTCGAGTTGTTATATGAGGTCGTCGGAAAGAGCACGGAGATATTGTCCCGAAAAAAGATCAACGAAGAGATCGGCGTGATCGGGCCGCTCGGCAACGGCTTTTCGCATGACCCGCGGGCCAAAGGCGGCCCGGCTGTCCTGGTCGCCGGCGGTATGGGCGTTGCCCCGCTTCTGTTCCTGGCGCAGCGGCTCACGCGCGGCGCGGGAGAGGTGCTTATCGGCGCGCGGACAAAGGCGCAGGTTTTGTGCGCGCCGGAATTCAAAAAACTTGGCTGCGCCGTGCGTATCGCGACCGACGACGGCAGCGCGGGCTTTCACGGCCGCGTTACGGATCTGCTTGACGATGTGTTGAACCGCACTGCGGCGGAACAGCCTGTATTGTACGGGTGCGGCCCTCATCCGATGCTGCGGGCAATGGCAGGAGTTTGCCGCGCGTACGGCCTGTCTGCGCAGGTTTCGCTCGAATCGCATATGGCGTGCGGTATCGGAGCGTGTCTGGGCTGCGTGGTCCGGACAAAGCGCGGATTCGAGCGGGTGTGCAAAGAAGGCCCGGTGTTCCGGGCCGATGATCTTGCGTGGTGAAATCCTCCGGCGGGTGCCGGAGCAACGGAGGAGGGACATCGATGTCCAAATCGGCGTTTGTATCGATCATTATCCCGGTCAAGAATTTCGAGCGCACCATCGAGAAAGCCTTTGAGTATCTGCTGAACGTCGAATATCCGCATGATTCATGGGAATGGGTCATTGTCGACGGCGGCTCGACCGATAAGACCATAGAGATCATCCGGAACTGGCAGAAGAAATATCCGTTCATCAAGCTGGTGGAGGTGCCGAAATGCCCGTCGCCCGGGTTCGCCCGCAATAAAGCGCTTGAGGTCGTGAAAGGCGAATTCCTGCTCTTTACCGACGGAGATTGCGCGCCCGACAAGAACTGGATCAACGAGATGTTAAGACATTTCAACCGCGATCCGAAGATCGCCGCGGTCGGCGGCGAGGTCTATACGCTCAAGGTCGATCCGGATAACATGGTCGAGGCATGGTGCCAGCACTTCAGGTTCAACATGGTCGCGCCCCGCTACGGGTTCATCAAGGAAGGGTATTACCCTGATTTTCCCAGAGAGCCCAATGCGGTCGATATCGCCGGCCACAAGGGATACTTCTTCGGCACGTGCAACGTCGCCTACCGCCGGTCTGCGATGAAAGAGATCGGCGCGAAATTCTGGGATCTGCCCACAGGCGAGGATATGGATCTCAGCTATCAGCACCGCAGCAAGGGCTGGAAATTTTATTTTGCGCCGCTTGCCAAGGTCGACCACATGCACCGCGCTGACATCAAGGCATTGCGCAAGGTATGGGTTACCTACGGCCAGGCCCATCTGCCGCTCATCGACAAGTATGTGAAGCGCAGAGGGCTGGAGGTCATATTCCAGAATCTCAAAGGCGGGCCGTCGTTCCATATGCCGTTCCCCCTGCGGGGATTCGTGTATGTAGGGAATTTTCACCTTATGCACTTTTTCGCCCTGCTTTTTATCATCGGCGCGATCGTTTCCGTTTTTGCCGCAGGATGGGGATGGGAGATATTCTCGCTCATCTGCCTTGCATTGGCCATCCGGTATGCGGTAAAATACGTGTGGTGGAACTTCGACATGGAGCCCAAGTCGGAGTTCTGGACCTGGTGCAAGCTGAAGTATCTGACGAACTTGAGCTTTATCCAGGGCGGGTTGAAAGAATTCAGGAAATTCAAGATACTGTGCATTGAACCGAGTTTCTGACAACAAAGGATCCCGGAACGTTTATGGCTGATCTGTCTGTCCGCATCGGCGCATTGAAGCTGAAGAATCCCGTGATGGTGGCATCGGGCACGTTCGGGTACGCGGAGGAATTCAAAGGTCTGTGCGATCTTAAAAAGCTGGGCGCGATCGTTACCAAGACGATCACGATCAGGCCCCGGCAGGGCAATCCTGTTCCCCGCACGTGCGAAACGCCTTCGGGGTTGATCAATTCAATCGGCCTGGAAAATCCCGGCATAGAGGGATTCCTGTCCGAAAAATTACCCGTGGTCCGTCAATTCGGCGTGCCGGTCATCGTCAGCATCGCTTCCGAAGAAGACCCTGATGAATTCGCGGTTCTTGCAAAACGGCTTGACAGGGTTCCCGGAGTCTCGGCGCTGGAACTTAACATTTCGTGCCCGAACCTGAAAAAGAAGCGGCTGGTCGCGCAGGACGCGCGCTCGACCGCTGCCGTTGTCAAAACGGTGAGGAGGGTAACGGGGAAAACGCTTATCGTAAAGCTCTCGCCGAACGTGACCGATATTGCCGAGATCGCCCTGGCTGCGCAGAACGCGGGCAGCGACGCGCTGGCGCTTATCAATACCGTGCAGGCCATGGCGATCGACGTCAAAACCCGCACGCCACGGATCGCCATGGGCATCGGCGGATTAAGCGGCCCTGCCGTACGGCCCATCGCGGTGCGCATGGTGTGGGAAGTTTACAACAAAGTCGGCATCCCGATCGTCGGCATGGGCGGCATCATGGACACGAACAGCGCTCTGGAATTTTTTATCGCCGGAGCGACTGCGGTCAGCATCGGCACGGCGAATTTCATCGAGCCGGGAATTGCAAATGAAATCATAACCGGTATTAAAAAATATTTAACGGATAATAAAATAAGCTCCATTCAAGAATTCACCGGGATGATGGCGTGCAAGACATAAAAGACAAATTAATAGTTGCATTAGATGTACATACGCTCAAAGAAGCGGAACGGTTTGTTAAGATTCTCGTTCCCGCGGGTGTCAGGTTGTTTAAAATCGGGAGCCATTTATTTACTGCCTATGGTCCGGAAACAGTCAAAATGGTTGGGAAAAGAGGGGGCAAAGTTTTCTTAGATCTGAAATTCCATGATATCCCCAATACTGTGCAAAATGCATGCTATACCAGTACCGGGACGGGAAGCGTTATTACATTTGCATCAGCCTATTCATATATAACGTCTCTGCTTGCTCAAAACGTTAAAAATGCAGTACAGTACCCGGTTTTTATGTTAACAGTGCATGCAATGGCAGGAATAGAGACGCTGCGAAACGCAAAAAAGGGCGCAGAAGAAAAAGCTAAAGAATTACATATCCCGAGGCCTCTTATTGTCGGCGTAACCGTATTAACCAGTGAGAATCTTGGAGGTGATACCTTAAGGGTGGTTTTAGAAAGAGCTCGTAATGTAAAAGAATCCGGCTTGGACGGAGTAGTTTGTTCGGCTCAGGAGGCACGCGCGGTTCGCGAAGCAATCGGTAAGGATTTTATTATTGTAACGCCCGGCATTAGAGCGAAAGGCGCTGATGCGGGAGATCAGAAGCGGATCGCTACGGCACAGGATGCTCTTGCCGCTGGTGCCAATTATATCGTCGTCGGCAGGCCAATACTGGGAGCAAAAGACCCGGTTGCAGCCATTAAGAATATAATAAAGGAATAGTTTAACGTCACAGGAGAGCGATATGGCAGATCAGATCAAGGAATTGCTCGATAAGATCCAGGCAGAAGGCGTCCAGGCGGCGCAGGATAAAGCCAGAGAGATCGAGAAAGAGTCTCGGGCAAAAGCCGACTGGATCGTGCAAAAGGCCGATGCCCAGGCAAAGAAGATCCTCGAAGACGCAAAAGAGGCTTCTGACCGCATGCAGGCAAGCGGCCAGGCGGCATTGCAGCAGGCGGCCAGGGATGTGATCCTGTCTTTGAAAAAAGAGATATTCGCGATGCTGGAGCGGCTCATCGCCGCGCAGGTATCGGCGGCGCTGACCCCGGAGGCGCTTTCAGCCATTATCTCGTCCCTGGTCCGGGCGTATGCTGATAAAAGCGACAGCGCGGTCATCGTGTATCTTAAGGAACAGGACAAAAAAACGCTTGAAGGCCATTTTCTCAAGGAGCTTCAGGATCAGTCCAGAAAAGGCGTCGAATTACGCAGCCAGGACGGTATTTCCGCAGGGTTTGTCATCAGTTTCGATAACGGCAAGTCGCAGTTCGACTTTACCGACCGGGAAATGGCGGTATATCTTGCGTCGCTGTTGAAACCGTCTATTGCGCAGCTGCTCGACGAGCAAAAACACTGAAGGAGCGAAACGCCGTGCCGGAGTTCTATCCATACCTGGTCGCAAGCCTGCCCATGCTGCAGTTCGGCGCGCGGCCGCCGTTTGCGTTCGACCGGTTCATCGAGATGTGCCGCGACATGGTCCCTGCGCAGGATCTGGCGCATATACAACAATGCGGGGACGACGCGTATCTCGAGCAGGACGCGGCGCATCCCGCGCTGGCACAGTGGCAGGCGTTCGAAACAGGCCTGCGCAACGAACTGGCGAAGATCCGCGCAGGCCGCAGGAAGATCGACGCGCATAAGTATCTTCGGAAAAGCGCCGATGCCGATCAGGAACTTTACCACGTCGCTCTGGCGAGCCATCGCATGCCCTCGCCCCTGGAAGCGGAACGGTTTCTCGACCGGCAACGCTGGGATATGCTTGACAGGATCGCCGCGGGGCATTTTTTTGACAGCACCGCGCTTATCGTATATGCGTTGAAACTGCGTATTCTCCTGCGGTGGGACCGCATCGCGCGCGCGGATACGCAGGCATTGCTTGAAAGGATCCTTGTATGAACCGGTTACGCACAGGCAGGGTAGTGAAGGTGAGCGGCAATATGGTCACGGTCGCGGCCGACGCGACGGTCATCCAGAATGAGGTCGCCTATATCAAACACGGCGCGGAATCCTTGAAGGCGGAGGTTATTCGTGTCAGAGGCAACCGCGCCGAAACACAGGTTTATGAAAGCACCGCGGGCCTGGTCATCGGCGACGAGGTCGAGTTCACCGGCGAGCTTCTTTCCGTCGAGCTCGGCCCCGGGCTTCTCGGCCAGATCTTCGACGGCCTGCAGAATCCCCTGCCGCATCTGGCCGAACAGCACGGATTCTTCCTCAAACGGGGCGCATACCTGACCGCGTTGCCGCCGGAGACCGTCTGGGAATTCACGCCGTTCGCTGCAGAGGGCGATATGGTGCGCGCCGGGGACAAGCTCGGCATTGTGCCGGAAAAGATGTTCAAGCATTATATCATGGTGCCGTTCTCGTTCCAGGGCGCATGGGAGGTCGTGCGCATCGCCGATTTCGGAAGGCATGACCTGAAGACACCGGTCGCCCGCCTGCGCGATCCTGCGGGCAGGGAACAGGACGTATATTTGAAACAGAGCTGGCCGGTCAAGATCGCGATCAGCGCGTTTGCGGAAAAGCTCAAACCTCAAAAGCCGCTCGTGACCAAGATACGGCTCATCGATTCATTGTTCCCCATTGCGCGCGGAGGCACGTATTGCATCCCCGGCCCGTTCGGCGCAGGCAAGACCGTGCTTCAGCAGTTGACAAGCCGCCATGCCGATGCGGATGTGGTCATCATCGCCGCGTGCGGCGAGCGCGCGGGCGAAGTGGTCGAAACATTAAAGACGTTCCCCGAATTGATCGATCCCCGCACGCAGAAGCCTTTGATCGACCGGACCGTTATCGTTTGCAATACAAGCTCCATGCCGGTCGCGGCGCGCGAATCAAGCGTGTACACGGCAGTCACCATCGCCGAGTATTACCGCCAGATGGGGCTGAATGTTCTATTGCTCGCCGACTCGACGTCCCGCTGGGCGCAGGCCATGCGCGAGATGTCCGGCAGGCTTGAAGAGATACCCGGGGAAGAGGCGTTCCCTGCGTACCTGGAATCCCGCATCGCGTCGTTCTATGAGCGCGCGGGCGTGGTCAGGCTCAACGACGGCGGCATCGGCTCGGTCACGATCGGCGGGACCGTGAGCCCCGCGGGCGGCAATTTCGAAGAACCGGTGACGCAGGCAACGCTGAAAGTCGTGGGAGCTTTCCACGGCCTGTCGCGGGAGCGGTCGGACGCGCGCCGGTATCCCGCCATCGATCCGTTGATATCGTGGAGCAAATATCCCGGCATCATCCCTGAAGAATACCGGCAGTCCGGCCACGCAATATTGGTCAAGAGCAATGAGGTGGCTCAAATGATGAAGGTCATCGGCGAGGAGGGCGTGTCGGTCAGGGATTACGTCGAGTATCTCAAGGGAGAGCTGTTCGATTCCGTATACCTTCAGCAGAACGCGTTCGATCCGGTGGACGAGGCCTGCCCCGCCGAGCGCCAGGAATACACGGCCGCATTCATCGACGAGATCCTAGAGGCGGAATTCGCATTTGACGGCAAAGACGCGGCATTGCGGTTCTTCCAGCAGATGCGCCAGTTGTTCAAGGGATGGAACTCGAGCGCGTTCCAATCGGCCGAATTCAAAAAGATCGAGGAGGAGATAACCTTGCTGTTCGAACAGAAACGGTCCCCGGCACAGGAGGCCCGCCATGCATAGATCATACACGGATATCATCCAGATCTCCGGGGACGTCATCACGGTCGAGGCCGACGGCGTCGGGTATAACGAGATCGCCCGGATCACGACCGGCCGCGGCGTATCGCTTGCGCAGGTCATCCGGCTTGACGGAAGGCGCGTTTCTCTGCAGGTGTTCGCCGGCAGTAAAGGCATTTCCACCGACGACAAGGTCAGGTTCCTCGGCCATCCCATGCGCGTGGCAAGCGGCGACGACCTGCTCGGCAGGATCTTCAACGGCAGCGGCATGCCCCGCGACAGCCGGCCCGCTTTGACCGACCATCTCGTCGATATCGGCACGCAATCGGTCAATCCGGTGAAGCGTATCATCCCGCGGAACATGATCCGCACCGGCATCCCCATGATCGACGTATTCAATTCGTTCGTCGAATCGCAGAAACTGCCGGTTTTTTCAATTGCCGGCGAACCGTATAACGAATTACTCGCGCGCATCGCGATACAGGCAGAGGTCGATATTATCATCCTCGGCGGCATGGGGCTGAAGAACGACGATTATCTGTTCTTCAGGGATACGCTCGAAGAGGCCGGAGCGCTGTCGCGTTCGATCTTTTTCATCCATACGGCCGCCGATCCGACGGTCGAATGCCTTCTCGTGCCGGACATGTCGCTGGCGGTCGCGGAGCATTTTGCGCTCAACGGCAAGCGGGTCCTGGTGCTCCTGACCGATATGACCAATTTCGCCGATGCGCTGAAAGAGGTCTCCATTACCATGGAGCAGGTGCCGTCGAACCGCGGGTATCCGGGAGACCTGTACAGCCAGCTCGCCGCACGCTACGAGAAGGCGGTCGATTTCGATACCGCCGGCTCGATCACCATTCTTGCGGTTACGACCATGCCCGGCGACGACGTCACCCACCCGGTGCCCGATAATACGGGATATATCACCGAAGGCCAGTTCTATCTCAAGCACGGCGTGATCGAGCCGTTCGGGTCTTTGAGCAGGCTGAAACAGCAGGTGAACGGTGCCACGCGGCCCGACCACCGCACGATCATGGACACCATGATCCAGCTTTTTGCCAGCTACCGCGAATCCCTCGAGAAACAGGCAATGGGCTTTCAGATGTCCGCGTGGGATAAGAAACTTCTTAAATACGGCAGGATATTCGAAGAAGAGATGATGTCTTTAAAGGTCAATATCGCGCTTGAAAAAGCGCTTGACCGCGGCTGGCAGATCCTGGCCGAATGTTTCACCCCCGAAGAAACGGGCATCAAGCAATCGATGATCGAGCAATACTGGCCCAAGCGTTGAATCCATGATAAAGGTAAAATTCACCAAAGGCGAATTGAAGCGTCAGCGCGACGCATTGCGCCAGTTCATGCGGTATCTGCCCACGCTGCAATTAAAAAAGCAGCAGTTGCAGATGGAGGTGCTGCACTGGCGCGGCGTTGAACAGGAAAAAGCCCGGTTGCTCAACGCGAAAATGCTCGCGGCAGCCGCGTGGGCAGGGCTCCTTGCCGAGGATGCGCGCGTTGACCTGAAGCCGCTTCTGGTCCCGACGGAGATCGCAACGGGGACCCGCAACGTTGCCGGCCTTGACCTGCCGGTATTCGAGCGGGCGGTGTTCCCGTATGCGGAATACGATCTGTTCCTGACCCCGCCGTGGGTTGACGCCGGACTCGACGCGCTCAGGGAATTGATCTCTTTGCGCAGGGAGATCGAAGTGATCGGAGAAGCGATCGCGCTTTTGAAAAAAGAACTGCGCGTTACCGCGCAGCGGGTCAATCTGTTCGAGAAGGTGAAGATCCCCGACGCGCAGGAAACGATCAGGCGCATCAAGATCTATATCGGAGACCAGATGGCCAATGCCGTGGGAAGAAGCAAGATCGCCAAGCGCAAGATAGAAGAGCTCGAAGCTCTCGAGGCGGCGGTATGATCGTTCCGATGAAAAAGATCGGCGTCATATGCCAGCAGAAGGACTCCGTCGATACGGTCCGCAGGCTGCGGGCGCTGGGCGTGGTGCATGCGGCGCATGTCCGTCCGCCGCAGGGAGGGGATATCGCATCCCTGCAGGCGGATATCGGTCTTGCGACAGCGGCGCTCGACGTTCTGGCCCGCGGACAAGAAACAGCGCCGGTCCCCGCAGAGCCGCGCAAGCATTTTGACGGCTGGAAAACAACGGCGCGCCATATCGTCGATCTCGATAAACGGCTCGATCAGCTGGCCGAGTTTTCGCGCGGCCTCAAAGCGGGGATCGAAGCGTGGGATCCGTGGGGCGATTTTGATCCGGCGCAGATCGAATCTCTTTCGCGCCGGGGCATTTTTGTGCGGTTGTTCCGGATACCGGAAAAAGAGCTCGGCGCAATCGCTTCGACCGCGATCGTCAAAACCGTTTCGGTCCTTGCGGGCATAGCGAATTGTGTTGTCGTGTCGAGACATAAGGAGGAATTGCCTTTTCAAGAGGTCGCGTTGCCGAAAAGCTCATTGAGCGCGATGCGCAGCAAATCGGAGAAAGACGCGGTCCTTGAAATGACGCTGCGCGCGGAACTGGCAGGCCTGCGGCAGCAGGCGAAACCCCTTCAGGAGCAAAAGGCTTTGCTGGAGAAAGAGCTGGTGTTTCAGCAGGCGGTGTGCGGGATGGGACAGCACGGCATGCTTGCGTATCTGTCAGGGTATGCTCCGTTCGACAGCATGGATGCGCTGGAGCTCGTTGCCCGCGAGCATCAATGGGCGCTTTCGGTCTCGGATCCGGGCCCTGAGGAAGCAGTTCCTACTTTGCTGCGCAATCCTGCATGGGTCGACCGCATCAAACCGGTGTTCGGCCTTCTGGGGATCGTGCCCGGATACCGCGAGCTCGACGTGAGCATGATATTCCTTATTTTCTTCTGCATATTTTTCGGCATTTTGATCGGCGACGCGGGGTACGGCATTATGTACCTGGCGCTCACGGCATGGCTGCATTATAAGAACAGGCGCAATGCCGCGATCGCGCATGTTTTTTCGCTTCTGTATATATTGAGTTTGTGCGCCGTTGTCTGGGGCGTAATGACCGGGACGTTCTTCGGGCAGGAATGGCTGAAGAACAGGGGTTTTGCGCCATTGGTGCCGGAGCTCAACGACGTCAAGATAATGCAGACATTCTGTTTTTTCCTCGGCGCGTTCCATTTGTCCCTTGCTCATGCATGGAGGGGCGTTCTCAAACTGCCGTCGCTGTCGGCGCTCGCCGATGCGGGCTGGATCTGCGTGTTGTGGACCGCGTTCTTTCTCGCGCGGACATTGATCCTGAGCGATCCGTTCCCGTCGTGGGGGATCGATCTGGCCGGTGCCGGCGTCGCGCTCGTTGTCTTCTTTACCAATCCGCAGCGCAATATATTCAAGGCAGTGGCTGCGGGGCTCGGGACCGTTGCGCTGAGCCTCATGAATAATTTTACGGATGTCGTATCGTATGTGCGGTTATTCGCCGTGGGGCTGGCGACGGTCGCTATCGCCGAGACCACCAATACCATGGCCGCGGGCCTGGGCGCGGGCTCAGGCGCGATCATCGCCGGCGTTATCATAGCCGGGATCGGCCATGCGCTGAATATCGTTCTCGGGCCGATGTCGGTGCTCGTGCACGGGGTGCGGCTCAACGTGCTTGAATTCTCGAGCCATGCAAATGTATCATGGAGCGGGTTTGCGTATGAACCGTTGAAAGAATAATAGGGATGCCGGGCAGTCTCTTATCCGCGAGTTCCCGCAGAAGCGGGATACTGACGTAACACCTGTTTTACGTCAGGTATCCGCAGCCCCGCGTGAGCAGATCTCACGCGGGGCGAGGACTGTTCGAGCGGAAAGAGACTGCCCAGCATCCCGGATCATCCCAAGGAGGATCGCATGGAGTCGAATGTAATGATGCAGTTCAGGGATCTCGGGTTGGGAATGGTGCTGGCGCTGGCCGCGTTCGGGTCTGCGGCAGGGGCGGGCATTGCCGGCATGGCCGCGATCGGCGCCTGGAAGAAGAATTTTGTCCAGAACAAGGCCGCGTCGTTCATGCTGGTGGCATTTGTCGGCGCCCCTTTGACGCAGACGATCTACGGCATGATCGTCATGAACAGGATGGCCGAGCTCGCGCTCCAGGGGCAGTATCTCTGGGGGATCGGCGCGTTTGCCGGCGCTGCAATGGGCCTGTCCGCATACTGGCAGGGCAAATGCGCGGCGGTCGCCTGCGACGCCATGGGCGAGACCAACAAGGGCTTTGGTAATTATATCGTTGTGCTGGGCATGGCCGAGACGGTCGCGCTTTTCGTCATGGCTTTTACCCTGGGCGTGATCAATAAACTCGCCGGAGCGTAAGCGGGAATCTTTTTGCGAGATTCTCTTGACCAGTCCGACCCCCTGTATTACTATATACACATATGGGGGTTCGATAATGAAGGCGCTAAAAAGAGCACGCGCGAGAGCGCTGCGAGCCCAAGGTTGGTCTATTCGAGAAATATCTTTAAAAATCCATTGTGCCAAAAGTTCCGTGAGTGGATGGGTAAGCGATATTCCTCTTACATCTGCACAGATTGATCGATTGGATTCAAAACAGGACCGGGGGCGGGCTAAAGCGGCCAACCATCCTAACAGCCCCAAAGCTGTATGGTATAGATTTCGAGAAGATATTAAGCGTCGGGCGGCAAGAGAGATCCCGATTCAATGTAGTGCCGCAATGTTAAGAGTGCTGGGCGCGGGTTTGTATTGGGCCGAAGGATATAAACGGTCAGAAGCGATTGTAAATTTCAGCAATTCAGATCCTGCGATGATTGCATTGATGATGAAGTTTTTTAGAACAATCTGTAAAGTTCCCGAGACAAAATTTCGAGGCGTTGTCCATATTCATCCTCATCTTAATAGGTGCGCGGCAGTTAAGTTCTGGTCTCGGCTCAGCAAGATTCCGGTTAAACAATTCCATCAGGTTCAGCTTTGTGTAAGCAGGGCAAGTAAACAAAAAAGAGATACGTTGCCCCTGGGGACTTTTCGTATTATTATTTGCGATGTCAAGCTTCAATCGCGTATCAAGGGCTGGATTAAAGGCATTGAGCGATGGTCAAATATGGGGGCGGTTAGTTCAGCTGGTTAGAACGCGTGACTTACATTCACGAGATTCAGGGGTTCAAATCCTCTACCGCCCATTATTTATCCTCTGGTTGCGCCGGGCGATTAAAATTTGTTGCACAAAGGCGGTTTTTAGCTTACAATAAACATTCTGAAATTTGGGGTCGTAGTGTAGCCTGGTTCAACACGTCGCCCTGTCACGGCGAAGATCGCGAGTTCAAATCTCGTCGACCCCGTTGTTCTCAAGCCTCGCGGTCATGCGGGGCTTTTTGTTGTTTAAAACCGTTGATTTTAGCCCTTTTCTGTGATAAGGTAATAATTACTAAAAGGCTGCCGCTCCGCTCTATGCGCGAATAAAAAGGGGAGTTGTTCATGAAAGACGAAATGGATATTCTACGCGAAGTCAGCAGTATCGCTGCCGGCCACGGAAGCATTGCGTTATCCGAGATGATGGGCAGGAAGCTGAACCTTGAGCTTCCTTCTCTTGAAATGGTGCCGGCGCCCGCCGTTGCCGGCAGGATCCACGCCGATCAGGCCGTATTGAGCGTCGCGTGCAATATCTTAAGCGGTATCAAAGGAGAGATCATATTCGTCCTTGACGAGAAGAGCGCTTTCAAGCTCATCGACCTGTGTTACCGCGCCAGGCCCGACGATAAAAAAAGCGGGTTGTTCACGGAAATGGGGTTGTCGCTGATCAAGGAGGTCGGCAACATCATCATTTCTTCATATGTCGGCGCCCTGTCGATGATCCTCAAGACCGTCGTCATCCCGTCGACCCCGACGCTCGTCAGCGGCTCTCTCCAGCAGGTGTTGTTCATGGCGGTCTCGCCGTTCTCCCAGGACAGCTACATTCTGCTCGTCGAAGCGGTCTTTCTCGAGCCCCGGGAGAAGATCACTGGGAAGTTCTACCTTGTCCTGAACGCAGACACCATACGGACCGTCCAGGAAGCATGTAAAAAGATCCTCGACGGACTTCAATAATCCATGCGCGCCGCAGACGATAGTATTCTTCTGGTAGTGTCCGACGACGAGTCGCAGCAATTCCTTTCGGCGCTGTTGATGGGCGAAGGCTACCAGGTCACCATATGCAAGAACCAGACCGAGGGGCTGGCGGTCCTGGACCTCGAAGCGTTCAATCTGGTGATCATCGATTTTGCTTCGCCGGGGATCAGCGGCATCGAATTGTGCAAATACATCCGCATGTCGTTCGCCCTGCGCCATATCAGCGTGATCCTGCTCATGGAAGGCAAGGATCCCATGGCCAAGATCAAGGGCATTTACGCCGGCGCGGATGACTATGTCGAAAAACCGTTCGACCCGGCTGAATTCCTCGCCCGCGTCAAAGCCTCGTTCGTGCGCATGACGCGCGATCTGGATGCGAACCCGCTGACCAAGCTTCCCGGGAACATCTCGCTCATGAAAGAGCTGGAGATCCGGATCAAATCGAACCAGCTCTTCGCGGTCTGCTACCTCGACCTGAACAAATTCAAGGAATTCAACGACGTATACGGTTTCGCGGCCGGCGACAAGATCATCTCTTTTACCGCCCAGACGGTCATCAGGACATTGAAACAGTCCGGCGCGCCGACGGATTTTCTCGGCCACATCGGCGGCGACGATTTCATCTTTATCTGCTCGGTCGACAACTGGGAAAACCTCTGCAAGGTTGTCGTCGACGAATTCGAAAAGGGCAAACTGCAGTTCTATAACGAAGAAGACAGGGCCCGCGGATATATCGATGCCAGGAGCCGGCAGGGAGCGGTCACCCAGGTGCCCCTGATCGGGGTGTCGATCGCCGTGATCACCAATGAGATCAGGACCTTTACCCATGTCGCCCAGCTGAGCTCTATCGCCGCCGAGCTGAAGCATTATGCCAAGAGCCTCGGGGGCAGCGTGTATGTCAAAGACCGGCGCAAGGATTGATGCTGCGCCGTGTGGCGATGCAATGCTGCGGCACGCATAAAACGCACCTGAAGTCCCGAGGTGCTTTTTTCACTTAAGGGGGGAACACAATGGAAGATATCCCGGTCAGTCCGGCCGATCCGGCGTCAGCGCCGGAAAAGCCGTTGTTGACGATCGACGAATTCAAGAAAGTCGAGCTCAAGATCGCGCAGATCAAGGACGTGGCAGACCATCCGAATGCGGACCGGCTGTACGTCATCACGGTCGACGCCGGCGACAGGACGAGGCAGATCGTGGCGGGGATCAAGCGGGGGTATGCCAGAGAGGAACTTATCGGCAAGTTCGTCGTGCTCGTGAGCAATCTGGCGCCTGCGGTCCTGCGCGGGGTCGAAAGCCAGGGAATGCTCCTCGCGGCATCGGACGGGGATACGATCGCCGTATTGTCTCCTGACAAGCCCGTGAAGCCGGGCAGCGCCGTCAAATAAATGCTCGAGATCGACCAGATCATCACCGACGGTTTTTGCCGTACCTGCCGCGGATGCTGCCGGTTCTCCGGCCGCGCATCCGCCTGGGCGGTGCATCTTTCGTCGGACGAACAGCATGCGCTGGGCATTCAGGACGCACTGCTGCCGTTGTCAGGCCCGCATCCCGACGGCATGTGTACCTGCGCGTTTTTAGATATCCCGGCGAACACGTGCACCATTTATTATAAGCGGCCGCTTGAATGCCGGCTGTATCCGTTTTTGATCAACCGGCACGGCGTTGACGTATTTCTGGCGCTTGACATGAACTGCCCGTATGCGAAAGCCCGGTATGAAACGCAGCGGATGAGGGATCATATCGCGTATCTTGCGGGCATCTGCAATTCATCGGGGTTTATCCGGCTGCTGCGGGAAAATCCGTGGCTTATCCAGCACTATCCGGATGTCCTCAATGTCGCGCCGATATCAGTATGAGATGCAAGGGCCTGACGCATGCGGATAAAGGATCGATCGAGCGGGGATTGCGCGCACGTCAGCGGCACTTAAGCGCGTATTCGTTCGCGCAGTTCGCGGTCTGGCAGGGCATATATCGCGTGGAATGGATGCGCTGTGAAGGCGCGCTGTGCGTGTTCTTCAAGGACGCTCTCGGATCCTTTATGAACTGCGAGCCGCTCGGGCAGGATATTACGCCTGCGGCAGTGACAGCCGCTTTTGCCGCCATGGACCGATGCAACCCGAACAAGGCGTATTCCCGCATCGAGAACGTCGAAGAAAACCGCATCGGTTTTTATCGCGCGCTCGGCTACGAGGCAGTGGCAAAGGGCGGGGAGTACGTGTATGAGCGCGCGCGGCTGGCGCGGCTGGCAGGAGATCCGTACAAATCGAAACGCGCCGGCGTGAATTATTTCACGAAAACCTATGCGGCCGATTACGCGCCGTATCTGCCCCGGCACCGGCAGGCATGCCTCGATCTTTATGACCGCTGGGCCGAACAGCGCGCGGCAACGTCATCCGACAGGATCTACATCGGCATGCTCAAGGACAGCCGGTCCTGTCTCGATGTCGCTTTGCGCAGGCCGTCTGCGCTCGGGCTTGTCGGGCGGATCGTGGCAGTGTCGGGCGTCATCCGGGCGTTCACGATCGGGTATGGATTGAACGCGGATACGTTCTGCATTATGTATGAGACCGCCGATCTTTCGTTCAAGGGAATAAGCCAGTATATATTCCGGCGGTTCTGCCAGGAGATGGAGCAGTACCGTTTTATCAACGCCATGGATGATTCCGGGCTGGCGCGGCTGCAGGCTGTCAAACGGTCATACCGGCCGGCTGCGGTCATCCCGGCATATATCGTACAAAGGCCGCATGCATAGAGATATCGGGGATGTTGATTTTACGATATTCGATACGGAGACCACCGGGCTTGACCCGCGCTGCGGGGACCGGATCGTTGAAATAGCGGCCATGAGGGTCAGGGGAGACCGGGTGTGCGCCCGGTTCGAGACCCTGGTCGATCCGCAGCGGCCCATATCAGCCGGGGCATACGCGGTCAATCATATCTCCGGCGAGATGGTCCGCGGCGCGCCGGTCATCGGAGATGTGCTTCCGAAGTTTTTCGACTTCATAAAAGGCAGTTGCCTGTGCTCGTATAACCTTCCGTTCGATCTCGGGTTCCTCAAGAACGAAATGCCCGCGCGCAGCAACGGATCGCTTGAGAATATACCGCTGGTCGATGTGCTTGCGATGGCGCGCAGGCTTTTGCCAGGCCTGGAACGCCACGCGTTGTCGTTCGTCGCGGCGGCGCTCGGCATCGAACAGCGCCAGGAACACCGGGCATTGTCCGACGTTGATATCACCTGGCAGGTGTTCAGGAAGCTTACCGCTGCCCTGCGTAGTAAAGGCATCACGGACCTGGGCCATTGTATCAGCCTGTTCGGCGTGGACCAGCAGGTCCTGCGCGATATGACGGCGCAGAAGATCTCGAAGATCCAGGAAGCGGTGGATGACGCACTGCGGCTTAAGATACGGTATATATCGAACGCGGACGGCTCGATCACCGAACGGACCGTTCTGCCCAAAGAGATCCGCCAGGACCGGCGCCATTTTTATATGATAGGATTTTGTTGTCTGAAGAACGAAGAGCGGATGTTCAGAGTCGACAGCATTCTCGATATGGAGGCCGTTTCCGAAAAATGAAAAAAACGTTCATCGCCTGTCTCTGTCTGGTGTTGTGCGGATGTTCCGGCCAGGGTTCTGTTACGCGGGCGCAGCGGTATGCTGCCGAAGCGGAGGCGCGATTCCATGCCGCCGCGGACCTGTACGAGAAGATCCTGGAAAAAACGCCCGGGTCGTCGCCGCTGCGTTTTGCCGCCGGAACATTATATTACCGCCATGGGGATTTTGACCGCGCGATCAGCCACTTGCGCCAATCGCACGAGGCGTCCGCAGCGAAATATCTGGCAATGGCGTTGTATCGGTCCGGCGATTACACGTCTGCATTAGAAGCATGCGGCACGCAGGCCGGCGCGGATGACGAATTCAGGTATTATCACGGCCTTATCTGCGAAAAACTGAATCTTTTCGACCGGGCGCTCGATATATACCGGGGTATCACGGGCGCCGGGTTCCTGCCTGCCGCGCGCGCGCGGATTTCAGCAATCGAAAAAGAGGTCAATCCCCATACGATCAAGGATATCGATCCCGGGGTCGCGGCGATCCTGTCGCAGTGCCCTGCGCCCGAAGCATATCCGCAGGCCGGAGCCCTGATCCTTCTGAGCGACGAAGAGGCCGAGGTGACGTCCGATGACAAAATGGTGTACCGGCTGCATTATGTCGTGCGCATCCTCAATGAGCGGGGCAAAGAGCGGTTCGCCGAAGCGCCGATCGAATACGATTCTACCGACGAGAAGGTGACGCTCGAATATGCCCGGACGATCCGGCCCGACGGGACCGTGGTCGATGTCGGCAGCCGCCATATACGGGATGTTTCCAAGTATCTCAACTTCCCCCTGTACAGCAATGCGCGCGTTTTTATCATCTCGTTCCCGGAGATCGCCGAAGGCGCGACGATAGAATATAAAGTCACCCTGTCCCGGTCCCAGCTTATCAACAAAGATGATTTTGTCATCCCGCTGACGCTGCAGGCGCAGGAGCCGGTCATTGACAGCAGGTTTTGCCTGACAATGCCTGCGGGGCGCACGGTCAAAATGCGGACGATCAACGAACGGTATAATACGTTCGGCGCTGACCTGGCGCCGGCCGTGGCCGAACAGGCTGGTTTCCGGACGTACCGCTGGAATTGTAAAAACATCCCCCAGATCATTCCCGAGCCGCAGATGCCGCCTTTCCACGAGGTCGATCCGGCAATACTTATTTCGTCGTTCGACAGCTGGCAGGAGTTGTACGGCTGGTGGTGGCCGCTCGCAAAGGATAAGATACGTTCAGACGAAGCGATCAGGCAGAAGGTGGCTGAATTGACCGGGCGCGAATCGGATGAAGCGCGCCTGCGCGCGATCCATAATTTTTGCGCGCAGAAGATCCGGTATGTCGCTGTCGAGTACGGCCAGGCGGGGTACGAACCGCATCAGGCAGCGGACATTTTTCAGAATAAATACGGCGATTGCAAAGACCAGTCTGTTCTGCTCGTCACCATGCTTCGCGAGGCAGGATTCGATGCCTGGCCGGTCCTGATACCGACGCGCGATTCGTTCGCGATGGATCCGGATTTTCCGGCCATGATGTTCAATCATTGCATTGCCGCCGTTGCCTGGAACGGGAAACTCATTTTTATGGACCCGACCGCCGAAACCTGCTCGTTCGGGGATCTGCCTGCGGCTGATCAGGACCGGACGGTCCTGGTTATCAAGGAAAACGGATATGAGATCGCGCGCACGCCGCTGTATCCGGCAGGCCACAATACGGTCAGCCAGCGGCTTTCGCTTGTGATCGGAGCCGATGAAGGCATTTCGGGCGAACGCGCCGTATCGAGCTCGGGCGTATATGACCAGGCGCAGCGGTACTGGCTTTTATACACCATTCCGGATATGGTCAAAGATACCATTGCGGGGAAAATACAGGAATTTTCCATCGGAGCGCGGCTTGACGGCTATGTCGTCGAAAATTTGAACGAACTGGATACACCGCTGGTGCTGCGGTATTCGTTCACCGGACCGGAATTCATGATCCCCGCAGGCCCGCTGCGGATATTGCCCGGGTTCGCGGGGATCGATATGTCCGCAGTCACCAAGGCGGCAAGGACCTACCCGATCTTCTACCCAGTGCTTGATCAAAAAGACGTTGAAACAACAATATCTCTTCCCCCCGGATATGAGGTCCGGTATGTGCCCAAACCCGTCCATGAAGAGAACGAATGGATCTCATACAGCGCGCGCTACGACACACAGGGTCAGAAGCTCGTATTCCGCCAGTCCTCGGTATTGCGCAGGCGCACGATCACACAAGAGGAATATCCCGCATATAAGGCGTTCATCGAACAGATGGGTTTGCGCGTCAAACAGCGCGTGGTGCTTGAAAGGAAAAAGTGATGGCTCGTCCGCCTGACCGGAACTCGGAACGACGGAGGTATATCAGGCTGGATTCCGTATTCCCCGTCCAATTCAGGCTGTATTCTCTCGACGGAGCGGTTCCGCTTTCCGACTGGCTTCAGGGGTACACATCCAATATAGGCAAAGGGGGCATCCTGCTCCATGTCCATGAATTGTCGGCGGACCAGCAGCTTCTGGTGAAAACGCAGCAGGTGAGGATCGGGCTTAAGATCGAGATGCCGCTCGACCGGCCGAGCGTGGCCGCGCAGGCCGTTGTCGCGTGGATGCAGGAGAAAACAGGCCGGGAGGAAAAATTCGGCATCGGATTGTCCTACGTGCAGATCGATGCAGCGCATCGGACGCGGCTGGTCCGATATGCGGCGGTGAAGAGAGCCGCTTTGCCCGTTGCGGTCGGCGCGATCGGTATTCTCGCTCTGGCGCTCGGGGCGGATTTTTATATCAACATGAAACTGATGGAAGGGAATAAGGCGCTTATCGCCCAGCTGGTGGAGATCTTGCGCGAGTCGACGAGCGCGAAGCAGAAGATCAAGGATATCAGCCGGGATAAAGAAGATGCCCAGCGTTCATTGCAGACATTGCAGGTCCGCATCGAGGCGCTGGAAGAAGAGCGCAGGGAGCAGGAGCTTAAGGCGCAGGAGGCCGAAAAGGAAAAGACGGTGCTTGAAGAACGCGCGCGGGAAGAATTGGCGCAGGCCGCGGACCGTGTCAGACAGCTCAATGATATGATCGCGCAGCTCACGCGGGACAAGGCCGGTTTCCAGGACCGGTTGATCACCTTACAGGAGAAGGAGTACACGGTCACCGAGGAGCTTTTGCGGCTTGACCAGAAAAAAGCGGACCTGGCAAAAGCGAATTTCGATAAGATGTACCGGTGGCTGGCGGTTCATCAAAACCCGCGCACGGGGCTCGTCATGTCATATGAAGGGGACCGCAATCTCCAGGATATGGCGTTCATATACGATCAATCGCTCGTCGTCCAGACCTATATCAACTTTTCCGATTTTGAACGCGCCCGGAAGATCCTTGAATTCTTCAGCCGGCGGGCCCGGCGGGTCGACGGGCTGTTCGTCAACGGCTACTATGTCAATGACGGTTCCCCGGTCGAATATATCGTCCACAGCGGCCCCAATATCTGGCTCGGCATCGCCGCGGTGCGGTATGCGCAGAAAACGTCAGATACCCGTTTTCTGCCGCTTGCCGAAGACATCGCGCGGGGTATCATCAAGCTCCAGTCCCAGGACAGCGACGGCGGGATCCGCGGCGGCCCGGCAACATCCTGGTATTCCACCGAGCATAATCTCGACGCGTACGCGTTCCTTAATCTCCTGTACGCGGCGACCCGGAAAGAGCAGTACCGCCTGAGCCGCGATAAGGTGCTCGGGTGGCTTGCGGCGCACAGTTATGACAAGCCGGAAGTGCCGGTCAGGCGGGGCAAAGGCGATTCGACGATCGCCACCGATACGTATGCCTGGTCCATTGCGGCTTTGGGCCCGGAGGTTTTGACGGATCTCGGGATGAATCCGGACAAGATCCTGGAGTTCGCGCACGATAACTGCGCCGTGGAGGTCGAATATAAAGCCGTTGACGGCAAGCAGATCACGGTCAAAGGGTTTGATTTTGCGCCTGCGAGGCATCTGGCGCGCGGGGGCGTCGTATCGACGGAATGGACCGCCCAGATGATCATTTCGTACCGCATCATGGCCGATCATTACCGCACCCGGGGCGTCGTGACCAAGGCCCAGGCGTATGAAAAGACCGCTGACGAATACCTGGCGTCGCTCTGCACCATGATCATCTCAAGCCCGTCGCCGACAGGCCAGGGCGAAGGATGCCTGCCCTATGCAAGCGCAGAAGCGGTCGATACCGGCCACGGATGGGTAACTCCCGGCGGCAAAACAACCGGATCGGTGGCAGGCACCGCATACACGATATTCGCGTATTACAATTATAACCCGCTCGGTTCAGAGGGAACACGGTGAGCGGGCGGCAGTTACAGCGGATATACAAAGTACTTTTGAAACATTTCGGACCCCAGCGCTGGTGGCCCGGCGATTCGGCATTCGAGGTTATCGTCGGCGCGATCCTGACGCAGAACACGAACTGGTCGAATGTTTCCCGTGCGATAGCGAACCTCAAGCAGGCAGGCGTCCTGTCGCCCGACCGGCTGTACCGGCTGGACAGCAGGACGATCGCCCGTTTGATCAGGCCGTCGGGATATTACCGGTTAAAGACAAAACGGCTGAAAAGTTTTCTCGAAGTGCTGAACGGGAAATATGGCAACAACTCTGCGCGGATGAAAAAGCGCCCGCTTACGGCTTTGCGGCAGGAATTGTTAGCCATCAATGGCGTCGGCCCCGAAACGGCGGATTCGATCCTGCTGTATGCGTTCGATAAGCCCGTTTTTGTCGTCGATGCGTATACCAGGAGGGTTTTTTCGCGCCACCTGCTGCTCGCGCCCGATGCCGCGTACGATACCGTTCAAAGGTATTGCATGGAAAGGCTTGCGGCCGATGCAGCCATGTTCAATGAATTCCACGCTTTGATCGTCCGTCTGGCCAAGGAATACTGCCTGAAGAATAACCCGCGGTGCAAGACCTGTCCGCTGAAAAATGAGAAATAGAAAAGCCGCATATATCGTCTCGGCCGTCGTCTGTATCGCAGGGTTATTCGGCCGTCCGCCATCAGGCTTTGCCGCCGAGCCGCCGCGGTATGATATCAAAGCCGTGCTCGATCCCGCGCGCCATTCGCTTTCCGCAACGCAGACCGTCACGTTCACCAACAATTCCAAAGCCGCGGTGGGAAATCTGTATTTTCATATCTATCCGCACCGCCGTTATACCCGGGCGGAAGTGCGGAATATGAACCGGTATGCCGGATACTTTAAGGTCGATCCATACCCCGAAGGGTTTCAGTCAGGGGACCTTGCGGTTTCTCTGGTGCGCAGCGACGGCGCGGACCTTTCCTATATAATAGAGGGCGATGACGGAACGATCCTGAATGTCGCCCTCGGCAGGCCGCTTGCGCCCGGAGGATCCGTGACGGTCGAAATGACATTTTCCGTCAACATACCTCATTCGTACGGAAGATTCGGCTGGCATCAAAACATCATCTCGTTGACCCGGTGGTATCCGATATTGTGCGTTCTGGACGAAGCGGGCTGGCATACCTATCCGTTCTATATCTACCATCAGCCGTTCTTCAGTGATGCCGCCTATTATACGCTCGCTATGACCGTGCCTCAGGAGTATGAGGTGGCAAGCGGCTGTGTCCAGGGCGTGCCTGATTTGCACGCGGATGGGACCAAGACAGTGACGTTTCGCCAGGACCTGCCGATGCGCGACCTGGGCGTCGGGATTTCTCCGGATTTCAGATCGGTGGATGTCGAACAGGATGGGTACACGATCAAGGCGTATTATGTCCACGGCAACCGGGCCGCCGCGCTCAAAGCAGCCGGGAACGCCGCGGCGCTCATGCGTTTTTACGGCGCGCGTTTCGGGCGCTATCCGTACCGGCAGTTCTCGATCGTGCCGTCATACCTGGGGTTCGGCGGGGACCAATCGTCGGGGCTGGTGTTTATCGATACGCGGCTGTACCGGCTGCCGGGCCTCCTGGCAAGATATTTCGATTTTCTGGTGTCCCATGAAACGGGCCACCAGTGGTTCTATAATATCGTCGGTTCGGATGAATACAACGAGATGTTCCTTGACGAAGGCATGAATTCATACTGGATACTGCGGTATCTTGAGGACCGTTACGGCAATAACGCCGAGGTTATGGTCTTGCCGAAGCCTCTCCGATGGTTCATCCCCAATTTTACATTCCGCGATACGACGCTGTCCCGCTATACGTATCTGGCAAAAGCCGGTTTTGACCGGCCCGTGACCGGAGCCCTGGCGAGTTTCAAGGAGCCGTCGTCGATCTTTTCCATCGCCTATGGCAAAGGCACGGCGATCTTGATCATGCTTGAAGCGGCCGTCGGCAGGGATGTCTTCGACAGAGCCGTTGCCCGGTATACCGAAGAGTTCGCTTTCAAGAACTTCAGCCTCGAAGACCTGCGCCGTATTTTCAATGAAGCGGCGGGCAGGGACCTCGGCGCATTCTTCGACCAATGGTTCAAGACGGGGAAACAGTGCGATTTCGCAGTGCGCAGCATCCGCCCGGGATCGGTGCAGATCGAGAACCGCGGCGCTTTGCGCATGCCGGTCGAGACGGTCGTGGAATATAAAGACGGCAGCGTCCAGAGGGATGCGTGGGACGGCGAAAGCGCGCGCCGCAGTATCGCCACGGATCCCGGAAAGAAGATCGCCCGCGTTTCCGTCGATCCGCAGAACAATATCCCGCTCGACCTTGATAGGACGAACAATCACTGGCCCCGCCGCGCGACGCTGCGCCCGGCACCGCTCTATTTTTTTGCGTATGAAATGCCTTTTTTCTATCCGCGGGATTCCTATAACGCAGCCGCCGGCCCTGCGGTGGGCGGCTCGTCGCTCGGCGTCGCGTCGTCGGTCCAGAAACCTTATGAGTCCATTATGCGGCTGAGTTCCGTGTATGATTTTAACGGCAAAGCGTTCGATTCGCGCCTCGGGTATCAGGTCAACAATGTCTTCGGCAGACAGAACGCGGTCGGATTCGAGGTGTTCGATTATGATTCGAGCAAAGAGAAGTACGACGTGTCGGGCGGCAAGCTATACTGGCGGCGGGAATTGTGGCCGGCTCATTACGGCATGTTCGATGTCAATGACCACGCAACGCTGTATCTGATCCGGGACCAGCGGCTCGATTCGGCCGGTGGAATGAACGGCCGCGAGGATATGCGCAACCTTCTTTACCGCAGGAAAAATGAAGCGATCGTCGGCCTCACGGGATCCTTCGGCCGGTACGGGCCGTACGCAGACCCGAGTTACGGCTGGCGCGTTATCCCGACGCAGGAATTCGCCGGCCATATGCTCGGCGGGGATCAGGCGTTCTGGCGCGCGAGCATGGAACTGCAGCGGTACCTGCTTGTGTCAGCCCGCCATCAGCATAAGCTTGCCGGAAGGATCAAGGCCGGATGGGGGGAACATTCGGATAAAGCGCTGTTCGAGCTCGGCGGCGCGGACAGCCTGCGCGGCTACGACCGCAAAGCCGTCCGGGGAAGCCGGTGCGTGCTTGCCGGCGCCGAATACCGGTTGCCTCTCGCGCGCGACCTGAGGATATATCTGCTTGATAATATTCTCTGCCTCAACGCGATACAGGGAGTCGGGTTTTTTGATGCCGGCAAGTCATGGTATGCGTCGTTTCGCGGCAAAAGCTTTAAAAAAGATGCCGGCCTGGGATTGCGGTTCCATTTTCAGGTCGGCGGCATTCTGGAACGCGTCGTGGTAAGGCTCGATGCGGCCCATCCGATCAATGACCCGAAACAGGATACGCATTTCTGGCTCGGCATAAACCAGTCGTTTTGACAAGCACAGCGCGGAGACACAATGCCCATTTACGAATTTGAATGCAAGCAGTGCAAAGCGAGGTTCGAGCTTCTGGTGCGCTCAAGCGCGGCGCCAATGGCGTGCCCGGCGTGTAAAAGCGCGGACCTTGCGCGGTTGATATCCTCGTTCGCGTTCACTTCCAGGGACGGCAGCGGCGCAACGACTGCATCGTCGACGGCAGGATGCAGCGGCTGTTCCGGCGGAGACTGTTCGCATTGCCGCGGATAACAATCCTAATCTATTGACAAACAAAACGATTTGTGTAAGAATAACAGCCAATGATACTTAAGGGGCATTTTATGAGGTTTGTTTTTTGTTCGATTTTTTGTATCGCATGCATGTGGCCGTGGTCCGTGCGTGCCGCGGGAATCGATAATCTTGACTTTTTTCTTCTTGATGACGAAGAGAAGCAGGAACGCGCCCGGACCTATACCAACCAGTTTGAAAACGTCGACATCCGTATCGTTCTTCAGCACCTTTCTTCCGAGACCGGGGTCAGGATCATCGCTGACCCGACCGTCGAAGGCATGGTGTCCGGCAATTTTCAGAATGCGCCGGTCGATGAGGTTTTGCGATTTATACTGTCTGCCGGGAACTATTCGTTCCGTCTGATGCCCGAAGGATATTATTTGGTCGGATCATGCCAGCCCGGCGCTCCTTCCTTCAACCGTTTATCGGTCACGGATTTCTTCCAGCCGAATTATTTGAAAGCCGAGGAATTACATAGCCTGATGCCCGCGGCATATTCCCCGTACATCAAGATCAATAAAGATGTCAATATGGTCACGATCACCGCGTCGCCCGATATGGCCGCGCGCATCAAAGAGGATCTGGTAAAATTCGACCGGGCGCCCCGGCAGGTCATGATCGAGGCATTGATCATCGAGATATCCCAGGAGGACAGCAAAGCGCTCGGCATCAACTGGGGGCCGATGACGGAGGCGGGGCTTCATGTGAACGCGGCAATCAGGGAGGTCAGCTATTCCGGGAGGAAAGGCAGTTCTCCATCCAGCCGTACGACTATTTCAGGCTTATTGAGCGCCGACGCCATCGCGCGCATCAACGCGATGGTGGCAACGGGCAAAGCAAGGGTCAAGGCGAATCCTCGGGTTGCGACCCTTGAAGGCAGGCAGGCTGAGATATCCGTCGGGACCGAAGAATACGCTGCTATCGAAGCAGGGGCTCCCGGGAACCGGTATAGCACACTGCAATCGATCAATGCGGGCGTGATCCTCAAGATCACGCCGTTCCTTGATGAAAAGGAACAGATTACCGTACGCATAGCGCCCGAGGTCAGCGAGGTTACCGGCCAGGGTTCGACGGGATTGCCCATTGTCACCAAACGGACCGCGTTAACGACACTGCGGGTCGATGCGGGCCAGACTATTGCCATCGGCGGGTTGATCCAGGACCAGAAACGGGAATCAACGAACAAGTGGCCGGTTCTGGGCGGGATCCCCCTCATCGGCCCTGCGCTCTTCCAGCATAAGGTTTCGGTCGTCGAAAGCAAAGAGGTGATCATTCTTATCACCCCGCATATCCTGCAGGATACCGCGTTCGACCGGCTGCAGAAGATAGCGGTTTCGCTCGACGGGGACAAGCAGAAACCGGACGCCCCGCCGCCGCAGGACCCGGTGCAGAGATATTATTACGAGATCGGCAGGCTCGTCGAGTCGAATAAGAAGTTCCCCGATTTCATCAGGGCGCCGCGCCCGGGAGAATCCAAGGAAGTGGTCGTGGAATTCACGGTTTTTGCCGACGGCATGATCACCGGCGCGACGGTCGTCACCGGTTCCGGCAATTCATTCCTCGATGAAAACGCGATACACTCGATCGAAAATCTTTCCCCGCTGCCTCCTTTCCCCGCGGAACTCAACAAGACGAATGTGACGTTCACTGCCTCGATCCGATACGAATCCTGAATCCTCCGCGATACGAGCATGATAAAAAAAGACCGGCTGATCAGAACCCTCCAGGCATTGATCAAGATCGATTCCCAGAATCCGTCCGGGACCGAACAGGAGATCGCCCGCTGGGTGCACGGCTATCTGCGGCGCATCGGTATTGCTTCCCGCCTGCGCTCGTTCGCCCCGGGCAGGCCGAATGTCATTGCCCGCATCGCGGGCAGGGCCCCGGCCGACAACCGGCGTTCGCTGCTGATCACGCCGCACCTTGACACCGTTCCCGCAGGGCCGGGGTGGCGCCGCGATCCGTTCTCGGGCCAGGTGTGCGGCGACCGGATATACGGGCTCGGTGCGACCGATTGTAAGGGCAACCTCGCCGTGGCGCTTGAGACGGTGCACAGCCTGCGCGAAGAACGAGCGGCGCTCGATTATGACCTGGTATTTGCGGCGACTGCCGATGAAGAAAGCGGGTCCGGATGCGGGCTTAAGCCGCTGATCCGGTCGGGCATGCTGCGCGTCGACGCGGCCCTGGTGCTCGACGCGGATGATTTCGAGATCATCATCACCCAGAAAGGGTTGATGCATGTTACGGTTACGATAGAAGGCAAAAAAGCGCACGGCGCGTATCCATGGCGCGGGATCAACGCGATAGATCAGACGCTGGCGGTGCTGAGCGACATGAAGGTTTATATGGAAAGATTGTCCCGTTCCTCCGGCAGGAACAAATACCTGCGGCCGCCGACAATGAACATCGGGACCATTTCCGGCGGGGACAAAGTGAACGTTGTTGCCGGCTCCTGTGCGGTCGAGCTCGATTTCAGATTTCTGCCCGGCATGGACCCCCGCCGCATCATCGCCGCGTTGAGAACAGCCGCCGAGCGCCATTGCCGCAGATATACGGTCCGGATCGACGATCTGCAAAAACCGTATTGTATCCCGCAGACCCATCCTCTTGCCGCAGGGCTTGCGAAGGCGATGGCTGATGCCGGCGCGCGGCCGCGGATATCGGGATCAGAGGGCGCGACCGTGATCACTTTTTTCCAGGATCAGGGCATTCCGGCAATAGCGACAGGTTTCGGCTGCCTCGGCACGGCGCACATGGCGGACGAATATGCCCGGATCAGCAGATTATGCAAAGGCGCGGCCGTGCTTGAGCGGTTCCTGGCCCGCTATAAATTTTGTTAACCAAAGCGCGTATTTGCTATATAATAGCGTAACGCGAAAGGAAATATGGAAAGAATAAAATTTACCAGGAATCCGAAGCTCAAGAGCCCGCTGTTTATCGTCGCCTGGCCCGGCATGGGAGAGGTGGCGTTCAAGGCCGCGGCGTATCTGGTCGACAAGCTGAAGGCCGAGGCGTTCGCCCGGATCCCGGCGCAGGACTTTTTTTATATGATGGAAAGTTATGTGCACGAGGGCATCATCAGCCTGCCCGACTGGCCGTCAAACAAGTTCTATTTTTATAAGGGGAAAGGCGCAGTGCCGGACCTCGTCGTTTTTATCGCCGATGCGCAGCCGGACCTGGCGCGGGCAGAGGATTATTGCCGGCTCATCCTTGAGGTCGCGAAAAAATATAAGGCGCGCAAGGTCATCAGCTTCGCCGCCATGCCGCAGGCGATCGATCACAGCCAGCCGCCGAACGTCTGGTTCACCGCTACGTCGGACCCGATCAAAAAAGAACTGATGAAGCATAACGTGCAGATGCTCAACGACGGGCATATCAGCGGCCTGAACGGCCTGTTCCTGGGCATGGCAAAACGGGCAGGCCTCGACGGGTTCTGCCTGCTCGGGGAGATCCCGCTGTACACTATTCAGATAGAGAACCCGAAGGCGTCGTATGTGGTGCTCGAGGCGCTGTGCCGGATCACGGGCATCACCCTGGATTTTTCCGATCTGCGGGAGCAGGCGGCTCAGCTCGACGGCCAGATCAATAATCTCCTTGAGTATTTGAAGCTCGGGCCGACGCCCGGCCCGATCGGAGAGGACGAAATAGATAAGATCCGCAAATCCCTCAGCCAGCTGACCAAGCTGCCGCTTTCCGTCCAGCAAAAGATCGAAGAGCTGTTCACGCGCGCCAAAACGGACATCTCCCGGGCGAACGAGCTCAAGACCGAACTGGATAAATGGAACGTGTACAAGGACTACGAAGACCGGTTCCTGGACCTGTTCAAGAAGAAAAAGGAAAGCAATAATTAAGTGGCGCCTATTCAAGCGGTCATTTTTGATCTCGGCAAGGTCCTGATCGATTTCGATCATATGACGGCCGCCCGCAAGATCGCGCTCGTGGCCCGCAAACCCCCCCGCCAGATATACGATCTTTTTTCAGGGTCTTCCCTTGTCCGGTCGTTCGAGCAGGGCGATATTTCCGCAGAAGCGTTCTTTATCGGCGTGCAGCAGCGCGTGGATCTCGATATCCCGTTCGAACAGTTCGCCGCTATCTGGAACAACATTTTTTATATGACCGCGGATAACGAGGCGGTGTACGGGCTTCTTGCTGCCCTTCGGCCGAAGTATACCCTCGCGATGCTTTCCAACATCAACATTCTTCATTATGGCTTCCTGAAAGAGGCCATGCCGGTTTTCGACAGGTTCCATCATCTTTTTGCCTCGTGCGAAATGGGCGTTACCAAGCCGGACGCGCGGATATACCGTATGGCCCTTGAGCGGCTGGCCGTCGAGCCCGGCGCGGCATTCTACACGGACGACCGGCCCGAGATGGTCGATGCCGCCTGTGCGCTCGGCATTCAGGCGTTCGTGTATACGGGATTCGGACAGCTTGAACGTGATCTGGCGCGGTGCGGCGTATCGACGGGAGCGTAGATGAATACGGTCGGGTATCAGCGGCGTTTTTACCGGGATTGGACCGCCGGCAGCAGACTGCGGCGGATCAGGGTCTGCGTTGAGGAGACCGACATCCTGATCTTTTCCGACCGGGCTGTCGACCGCGCGTACTGCATCGAACGCATCAGCGCATACCGCGGGCAGATCCGCACATACATAGCCCGCGACGAACGATTCCTGACCGGCCTGGAGCCTGTTGTCGTCGAGCGCAACGCCCCGCCGCTCATCCGCGACATGGCCGCCGCCGCGCGCAAGGCGGATGTCGGCCCGATGGCAGCGGTCGCCGGCGCGATCGCCGGCAGGCTCGGCAGGGACCTGCTTGCCCGCGGCTGCAGGGATGTGATCGTCGAGAACGGCGGCGATATTTTTATGAAAGCCCGCACCTCTGTCGTCGTCGGCCTGTTTGCCGGGAGATCGGCTTTGAGCGGCCGGATCCGGCTGCGGGTGGATCCCGGACTCATGCCGTGCGGCATGTGCACGTCGTCAGGAACGGTGGGGCATTCATTATCGTTCGGCCGGGCGGACGCGGCGGTCATCGTTGCCGCGAATGCGGCGCTGGCGGATGCGGTCGCGACCGCAGCGGGGAACCGGGTCCGGACAGCCGGCGATTGCTCCTCTGCGATCGGATTTGCCCGGTCGGTCCGCGGCGTGAAAGGCATATTGCTTGTCATCGGCAATACGGTCGCGTCCTGGGGCGCGATCACGCTGGCCGGGCCCGCGGCGCGAAATAATTTGCGCGATTGATTTTCCGACGAGAGAAAAGGCTTGACAAATAACGCAGGTATGATAAAAAATATATTGTATATAATAAAAAAACGGAATATTTTCAGGAGGGATGCATAACCATTGGAAGAACTGGCATGCAATGAAGGCTCTGGTCGCGGTCGGGGCCTTTTATTTTTTGATCGGGGTATGGTAGCATGAAAGTGGGCCTGACGTACGACCTGAAGACCGACTACGCATTCAAAGAGAACGATCCGCTTGATGCCAATGCTGAGTTCGACCACCCCGATACCATCAATGTCATCGCCGACGCCTTTCGTAAAAGCGGGTATGAGGTCGTCAGGATCGGCAATGTCTCTTCCCTGTTAAACCGGCTCCATGACCTGAAGGTCGATATTGTGTTCAATATATCCGAAGGCCTGGCCGGCAGGAACCGCGAATCCCAGGTCCCGATCCTTCTGGAGATGGCCGGCATCCCGTTCGTCGGAGCAGACTCGCTCACCCTCGCGCTTTCCCTTGACAAGATCATCGCAAAAAAAGTTTTTATTGCGGAAGGCATTCCCACCCCCAAGTTCGTCGAGATCAAATCAATGGACCAGATCGGGACGATCCCGTCCTCGATGAAGTTCCCGCTTTTTGTGAAACCCCGCTGTGAAGGATCGTCGAAGGGGTTGTCGGAAGCGTCGCGCGTTACCACGGACGAAGAATTGCGCAGGCAGGTGGAAATGATCCTTGCCAGATACCGCCAGCCCGCGCTGATCGAGGAGTTCATCCGGGGAACGGAGTTCACGGTTGCGATCCTCGGCACGGAAAAACCCGAGGTCCTGCCGGTCGTGCAGATCAAAATAGACGGAGCGCTCGACCTGAAAGATAAATTTTATACCTTCGGTCATATCACCCGTCCCGACGCGGTGGAATATATCGTGCCTGCGCCGGTCGATCCGAAGCTTATGCAGCGTATCATCGATGTTTCGGCGGCTGCCTATACGGCCATAGAATGCCGCGATTTCGGCCGGGTCGATATCCGCGTGGACGAAACGGGAGTGCCGTATGTGCTGGAGATCAATCCGCTTCCGTCATTGTCGACCGAAGACGTCTTTTCGATTATCGCAGCGTACCAGGGCGTTCCATACGAGAAAATGATCACTCGGATACTCGAGTGCGCCATTCAGCGGTACGGCCTCCGATGAACATCGCGTTGACGTATAATGTGAAAAAGGAGGACGGGAGCAAACCGGAGGACTATTTTTCGGAGTATGATTCGGCGGATACGATCGACGCGATCGCCCGGGCTTTGTGCCGCCGCGGCCATATCGTGCAATCGGTCGACGCGGACCAGCCCGCGCTGATATCGTATTTCATCAAGAACAGGGTCGATATGGTCTTTAATATCGCCGAAGGCCGCCGCAGCCGCTTCAGGGAATCGGAGGTGCCCGCATTGCTGGAGTGCCTGGATATCCCGTATACCGGATCGAGCGCCTTTTCGCTGGCGCTGGCTTTGAACAAAGCGATGACCAAAAGGATCCTGAAGGCGGAGAATATCCCCACCCCGGCGTTCCAGGTTTTCGAAACGGGCGGGGAGCAACTGGATCCGAAGCTTCGGTTCCCGTTGATCGTGAAGCCGAACCTGGAGGGGTCTGCGAAAGGGATCACGCGCGCCAACGTCGTTACGGCGGCCGGGGATATGCGCGAGAAGATCTCAGAGCTCATTCGTCTTTACCGGCAGGAAGTCCTTGTCGAGGAGTTCATCGAGGGCAGGGAGCTGACCGTCGGGATCCTCGAGAACGGCAAGGCGACGATCCTGCCCGTGCTTGAGATAGATTTTTCGACCGCCGCGGCAAGCGGCGAATACTTTTATTCATGGCGCATGAAGGAGTTTCAGGGGGACCGCGGCCGGGGGCTGACGCCGACGTTCTACTGTCCCGCGCGCCTGGACAGCGCAACGGAACAGCTCGTCAAAGATACTGCGCTGCGCACGCATCGGGCAATAGGATGTTACGATATATCCCGCACCGATATCCGGTTGGATAAAAATAACGTTCCGTATGTGCTGGAGATCAATCCGCTGCCCGGCCTGGACCCGAAGGAATCGAATTTCCCGAGGATGGCATATGCCGCGGGCATGGAATACGAGGATCTGATAGAGTCGGTATTGTTGAGCGCCTTCCAAAGGAGGAAGATAAGCCATGGCTAATACCCTTGCGACCGAACAGCACAAGACGCTTGGCGAGCCCGTTATTACAAGCCGTCCTGCAAAACGCATCAGCAGGGATTACCAGCAGATCAGCCTGTACAAAGACGTCAATCCTCTTGATTGGGAAGACTGGCATTGGCAGATGCGCAACCGGATCTGCAAGCTCGATCAGATCAACCAGGTCGTGAGTCTTACGCAGGCCGAGGAGGACGGGTTGAAAAGCGCCCGCGGCCGCATGGCCATGGCGATCACTCCGTATTGGGCCACGCTCCTTGATCCGGAAGATCCGCTGTGCCCGATCAGGCGCCAGGCGATCCCGACCGTCGATGAGTTCAAGGTGAGCCCGTATGAGATGGCGGATCCGTGCGGGGAGGACAGCCATTCGCCCGCGCCGCATCTGGTGCACCGGTATCCGGACCGGGTATTGCTTCTGGCGACGGAGTCGTGTGCGATGTACTGCCGCCATTGCACGAGGCGCCGGCTTGTGGGCCAGGAGGAGAAACACGATACCTCGGTCAACCGCTGGGATAAGGCCATTGAATATATCCAGTCGAACAAGAAGGTGCGCGATGTACTGATATCGGGAGGCGATCCTTTGACCCTTGAAGACGATGTGCTGGATATGCTCCTGGGCAGGCTGCGCGCCATATCCCATCTGGAATTTATCAGAATAGGCAGCCGCGTGCCGGTGACGCTGCCGCAGCGCATTACCGAAGGGCTCGTGGCGATGCTCAAGAAACACGCGCCGGTCTGGATCAGCCTGCATTTCAACCACCCGAAGGAGATCTCGCGCCGGACCCGTAATGCCTGCGATATGCTCGCTGACGCAGGGGTTCCGCTGGGAAGCCAGACGGTCCTCCTGAAAGGGATCAACGACCGGCCGTCGACCATGCGCAGGCTCATGCATGAACTGCTGAAGATGCGCGTCCGCCCCTATTATATCTATCAGTGCGACCCGGCGCGCGGCACGCAGCATTTCCGCACTCCGGTGAGCGTGGGCATCAATATCATGGAGAAACTGCGGGGCCATACGACCGGCTACGGCGTGCCGACCTATGTGATCGACGCCCCCGGCGGCGGCGGCAAGATCCCCGTTGCGCCGAATTATATCCTTTCGCAGGCAAAAGGCAAATACGTCCTGCGCAATTACGAGAACAAGGTTTTTTCCTACCTCGAATAACCCTCTGCAAAAGACCCGAACGAGGGGCTAAAAACGGGGTCAGAATTATTTATTTGCCGGCTACTGACATATCGCAAATAAATAATTCTGACCCCGTTTTTAGCCTTTTTATGCTTGACCGCGGTCTGCTTGTCTTCTATAATGAATATACGCCTAACCGGCTCTCGATCTTCATGATTGAGCCCTGATAAAATTCCCGTCTTTCCCCAAAAAAGGAGCATTATCATGGAAGCCACTAATAAGAGGAGCGTAGTTTTCCTTGGCCACGCCCAATCAGGCAAAACCAGCCTGTCCGAAGCGATCCTGTTCAAATGCAAGGCGACAACCCGTAAGGGAACGATCGGCGAAGGCAATACGGTCAGCGATTATAATTGGGACGAGATCGAGCGCAAGTCATCGATCAACGCCGGCTTCATGTTCTGCGATTACCAGGATATCAGGATCCAGATCGTGGATACGCCGGGCTTTGCCGACTTTTACGGGGAAGTCCTCGCAGGGATCAGGGCCGTCGATAACGCGGTCGTCGTGATCGACGCAAGCTCCGGCGTCGAGGTCGGGACCGAGCGCGTCTGGCATCTGCTCGAAGAGATCGGCATGCCGCGGCTCATATTCGTCAATAAGGCGGATAAGGACGGGGTCGATAAGGACAAGATCGTGGCGGAGATACGGTCGGTTTTATCGCGCAGCGCCGTTATCCTCGATACCACGTCGCTTGAATCGCTGATGGAAGAGGTTGCCGAAAGCGACGATTCATTGCTTGAAAAATATCTTTCCAACGGCACGCTTACCATCGACGAGATCAAAGCGGGGCTGCATCAGGCGGTCAACAATGCAAAGGTGTTCCCGATCATTTTCGGGTCTGCGTTGACCGAAGCGGGCCTCGACGACCTGCTCAAGGCCGTCAAAGAGGATCTCGCATCGCCGCTTGAGCGGCCGCATATGCTCATCGAAGAAGGGGCGGTCGAGCCGTCGGACAGCAAGCCGTTCTCCGCATTTGTTTTCAAGAGCATATTCGACCCCTATGTGGGGCAATTAAGCATTGCGCGCGTCTTTTCGGGCAAGCTTGCCGCGAACGCGACGTTTTATAATGTCACGCAGAAGAACACCGAACGGTTCGGCCATCTGTATCTGCTCCAGGGCAAGGAACAGCGCGCGGTCGAAAGCGCCGGTCCCGGCGATATCGTTGCCATACCCAAGCTCAAGAATACCTGGACCAACGATACGCTCGCGGACCAGCAGCACCCGGTCGTATTCAAGCCGATGGAATTTCCCGAGGCGATGATGTCCGCATCGGTCAAGCCCAAGACCCGCCAGGATGAAGAAAAGATCTCGCAGGCCCTCGCCAAGCTCGTTGCCGAGGATCAGACATTCCACGAGAAAGTCGAGCCGGAGACAAAAGAAATGATCATCTCGGGCATGGGCGACCTGCATCTGCATATCATGATCGGCCGTCTTAAGAAGCGCTTCAATGTCGATGTCGATCTGGGGAAGCCGAAAGTTCCGTATAAGGAATCGATCACGAAAACAGCCAAGGTCCAGGGAAAATTCAAGCGTCAGTCAGGCGGCCGCGGCCAGTATGGCGACGCGTGGATCGAGCTCAAACCCCTCGAGCACGGCAAAGGGTTCGAGTTTGTGGACAAGGTCGTCGGAGGAGCCATCCCGCGCAATTTCATCCCCTCGGTCGAAAAGGGCATCCGCGCCGCGATGGCGCAGGGCGTGATCGCCGGTTTCCCGGTCGTGGACGTCCAGGCGATATTGTTCGACGGTTCATACCACGACGTCGATTCGTCCGATGCGGCGTTCCAGCGCGCGGGCGGCATGGCATTACGCAAAGCGGTGCTGGCCGCCAGCCCGGTGCTCCTTGAGCCGATCATGGAAATAGAAGTGTATATTCCGGAAGAATACATGGGCGCGGTGTCGGGCGATCTGAACTCCCGCCGCGGCAGGACCCTCGGGATGGAGGTGAAGGGCAGGACCCAGGCGCTCAAGGCAAGCGTGCCGCTTTCAGAAATGTTCACCTATGCCAACGATCTGCGCTCCATGACCCAGGGCAAGGCGAGCTATACCATGAAATTCTCCCATTACGAAACGGTGCCGAATAAGATCGCAGCGCCCATAATCCAGGCATTCCAGGAGCATCATAAAGAGGACGAAGAGTAACCAAAGGAGCCGTAACCGGTGAAGATAGGAATCGCAGGGACCGATGTATTCACACAGGGGAAAGCGGCGTTGTCCGATCCCCGGATCAAGCAGTTGAAAGCCATGTTCAATTCGGCAAAGGAAGTGTATATTCAGGTCGATATTGTTGTCGACGAGGGCAAACTGTTCGAGTGCGACGGCATCATATGCCCGGCGGATAAAAAGCTGGATCTCGTCGTGGCCGATATCGAGTTCGTCGAAACGCGGCTGTCGCGGAACCCTCCCGATGCGGAAAAAGCGGTCCTGACACGGTTCAAGGACCAGCTGGACAAGGAAGGGTTGGTGTGCGATGTCGCCCTGACCGCCCAGGAGCGTGAGCTCGTCTCGGGATATTCGCTGTTATCGATGCGGCCGGTGTACCTGGCGCAGGCCGCGGAGCTCGAGAATAAAGACGCAGTGTTGTCCAATGCCTACGCGCATTTGGGCTACATCAGTTTTTTTACCGCGGGCGACAAGGATGCGCATGCGTGGCCGCTGAAAAAAGGCGCGACCGCGTGGGATGCCGCGGGCGCGATCCATTCGGACATACAAAAAGGTTTTATCCGCGCAGAGGTCGTGTCGTTCCGGGACCTTGTTTCAGACGGAAGCCTTTCCAGGGCGAAATCGAACAACCACGTGCGGCTCGAAATGAAAGAATATGCCGTTCAGGACGGGGATTATCTTGTCATCAGGACCAATAAATAACAGGATCGTGCGGATGCGGGAACAGGAAAGGACTGCTCAATGATCAAGATAAAACGCGCATTGGTGAGTGTTTCCGACAAAACGGGTATTATTGAATTATGCGGGGCTCTGTCCAAGTTCGGCGTTGAGATATTGTCGACGGGCGGCACCGCCAAAGCGCTGAAAGAACAGGGCATCATGGTGACCGAGGTGTCCGATTATACCGGGTTCCCCGAGATGCTTGACGGCCGGGTCAAGACGCTGCATCCGAAGATCCACGGAGGGCTCCTTGCCCTGCGCCGGAACACGGAGCATATGGAGACGCTGAAAAACCATAAGATAGGGCTCATCGATATGGTCGTGGTGAACTTGTATCCGTTCGAGAAAACGGTCGCCAATCCCGGGGTAACAAGGGAGCAGGCGATAGAGAACATCGATATCGGGGGCCCGTCGATGCTGCGCTCCGCGGCCAAGAATCATCAGTCGGTCGTGGTCGTATGCAATCCGAACCAGTATCACGGCATTATCGAAGAGCTGAACCGCACCGGCGGCGCGATATCCGAAGAGACCTCCCGGGTGCTCGGCCATGAGGTTTTCAGGACCACGAGCCATTACGACCAGGCGATCTACCGGTACCTGAGCGGCCAGCACGGCGGAAGCTCTCACAGCGATAGATTTTCGGCGGAGATGTCCGTTCATTTCATCAAGATGCAGGACCTGCGCTACGGGGAGAACCCCCATCAGTCCGCGGCGTTCTACCGCGATGCCGGAGATATCGCCGGGGTTGCGGCAATGAAGCAATTGTGGGGCAAGGAGCTGTCGTTCAACAATATACTGGATGTGAATGCCGCGGTCAACATCGTCGGGGAGTTCGAAAAGCCCGCGGTCGTTTTCGTCAAGCATAATAATCCGTGCGGCGTTGCCGAGAATGACGATATCATGAAGGCGTTCAACCAGTCGTGGAGCTGCGACAAGTTGTCCGCGTTCGGGGGCATTGTCAGCATCAACCGGCCTGTTGATGAAAAGATCGCCCGGGCCATCGGGAAATGCGGTTTTCTGGAATGCATTGTCGCTCCGTCGTTCGCGCCCGGCGCGCTCTCCCTTCTCAAAGAAAAGAAGAACGTCCGCCTGCTTGAACTGCCGCATGTGACGCGGAAGACCGAACAGCTTGACTTGAAGCGGGTCGCGGGCGGCCTTCTTGTGCAGGATGAAGACCTTCTGACCCTTGACGAATCGAAATTGAAAGTGGTGACGAAAAAGAAGCCGTCGGCAAAAGATATGGCCGCTCTTTTGTTCGCCTGGAAGGTGGCCAAACACGTCAAATCGAACGCGATCATCCTTGTGCAGGGTACCCGGACCGTCGGGATCGGCGCGGGCCAGATGTCGCGGGTCGATTCGGTATATATCACCCAGCGCAAGGCGGGGAAACTGGCAAAGAATTCATGCCTTGCCTCCGACGCGTTCTTCCCGAAAGAGGACGCGATCGCTCAGGCGGCAAAGATCGGCGTCAAGGCGATCATACAGCCGGGCGGTTCGATCGCCGATGACGATATCATCAATGCCTGTGACAAGCACAAGATCGCTATGGTGTTCACGGGGATGCGGCATTTCCGCCATTAAGCAGTAACGATTCCGCAGGTTCCTATGTCCTACCGGGATACGATCGAATACCTCGAATCGTTCGCCAATCACGAGAAAACGCCGTGCCTTCCCTATGCGGCTTCCTTCAAGCTTGAGCGCATCGCGGAATTCCTGGCCGGTATCGGCGATCCGCACCGGACGCTGCGCTGTATCCATGTGGCCGGGACCAAGGGCAAGGGTTCCGTATGCGCGTTTGCCGCTTCCATCCTGCGGTACATGGGCTACCGCGTCGGCCTGTATACCTCTCCGCATCTGACCGATGTGAGGGAGCGTATCCGCGTGTTGGACCCGGCCGGAACTGTCCGGCCGGACACACGCCGCCTTGCCGAGGCGGATTTCGAAGGCATGATCCCCGAGGAAGAATTGACGCGATTGACCGTAATGATGCGGCCGGAGATCACCGCATACGGCGCCCGGTCTGCGCACGGCCCGTTGTCTTTCTTCGAGGTATATACGGCGCTCGCTTTTGTGTATTTCAAAGAGCAGGCGGTCGATTATGCGGTCCTGGAAACGGGCCTTGGCGGCCGGCTTGACGCAACGAACGTCGTTCTGCCGCATATTGCCGGCATCACGCCGATAAGCTTCGATCACACGAACAAACTTGGAAATACGCTTGTCGACATCGCCCGGGAAAAGGCCGGCATCATCAAGCGCGGAACTCCGACGGGCATGGTCATCACCGCGCCGCAGGAAGACAGAGTCGCTGCGGTCCTGCGTTCCCGGTGCTCGGAGCAGGGATGCCGCCTGCTGGAGATCGGCAAAGACATCCGGTACGAGATCCGTGCTGTTGCCGGCGAAGGGCAGAGGGTCGATATTTCCGGCGCGGCCGGTTCGTACAAAGATATCCGCCTGCCGTTGATGGGAGAACACCAAGCGGTCAATGCGGCGGTTGCCGTCGGGCTTGTCGCCGGTCTTTTCGGCTGCCGGGAAACGGAGCGCGCAGTTGATCCCGTTCACCGGGGGCTCGCGGCAGCGCGCTGGCCGGGCCGTTTTGAGATCATTGATCGCAGGCCGCGCGTTATCCTGGACGGCGCGCACAATGCGGCCTCGGCCGCTGCGCTGGCAAAGACGCTCAGGCAGTTTATCCGCGGCGGGAACATCATTCTTGTGCTGGGCATATCCAGGGATAAAGATGCGGCCGCCATCTGCGGGAATCTTGTGCCGCTTGCGCATCTCTGTATCGCCACGCGGGCCGATAATCCGCGGGCGCGCACGACAGCCGATATCGCAGCCATTATCCGGGGTCTGGGCACGGCAACGCCGGTCCTCGAGGCGCAGCGCGTTGGGGAGGCGCTCGATATCGCGTTTGGCTGCGCCGGCCCGGACGGCACGATCGTCGTGACAGGCTCGTTATTTACCGTCGGAGACGCCCGGCGGATATTAGTTTCGGGGACCCATGAGATATCATAACGATGATACGATAGCGGCGATTGCGACCGCTGCCGGAGAGGCAGGCATCGGCATTGTCCGCATGAGCGGAGCACGGGCGATCGAGATCGCGGATGCGGTTTTTCGGTCCCGGGACAGGGTCCGGCTTGCCGCTCAGGCCACGCACACGATCCGTTACGGCTGGATCGTCGGTCCCGGCGCCGGTCCGGACGCATGCCGGAACAGGTCGGTCATCGACGAAGTCCTCGTAACGGTGATGCGCGGCCCCCGCACGTTCACGCGCGAGGATGTCGTCGAGATCAACTGCCACGGAGGGATCGTGGCGCTGCGAAGGGTTCTGGAGCTGGTGTGCGACGCGGGAGCACGGATCGCCGAGCCCGGCGAGTTCACCCGGCGCGCTTTTCTGAACGGCCGGATCGACCTGTCGCAGGCGGAAGCGGTCCTCGACGTCATCAGGGCAAAGACAGACGCGGCGCTGGCGACCGGCGTGCGGCAGCTGCGTGGTGTTCTGTCCCGCCGCGTGTCGGGATTGCGCGCGCGGCTCATCCGTATCCTGGCGGTCCTCGAGGCGCACATTGATTTTCCCGACGAGGACATCGAACCCGCAGATACGGTCCGGCTCGAAAAACAGGCCCGGGACCTGGACAGTGAACTGCGCAGGCTTCTCGAACAGGCGCGCTGCGGCAGGGTCATGCGCGAGGGCGTGCGCACGGTGATCTGCGGCAGGCCGAATGCGGGCAAATCCTCGTTATTGAACGCGCTTTTGGAAAAAGAGCGCTCAATCGTCACGCCCGTCGCGGGCACGACGCGCGACGTCATCGAAGAGTATATCGATATCCGGGGTATCCCTATCCGCATCATGGACACCGCGGGGCTTCTTGAGCCCCGGGACCTTGTCGAGCGCAAGGCCGTTGCGCGGGCGCGGGAATGCATCAGGCAGGCGGACCTGGTCGTGCTGGTATTTGACGGGACCATCCCGCTTGACAGGCATATCCGGTCGATGATGCGTTTTGTCGGCACGTCCAGGACGATCGCGGTGATCAATAAGATCGACCGCAGGCGCAGGCTGAAGAGGGAAGACCTCGCGGGCAGATTTACGCGCGTGGTCGAGGTAAGCGCGAAAAAGCTTCGCAATATCGATGCGCTTGAAGACGCGGTCGCATCCTTTGTTTTCGGGGGCAGCGTCGAGTTCGCGGAGCCCGTGTTCGTCAGCAATATGCGCCATATCAGGGAATTAAAGGAGGCCCGGAAAAGCATTGCCCGCGCGCGCGTTTCGCTGGATAATGGCGTATCGGCGGAACTGACCGCTCAGCATATCAGGGACGCTCTCGGCGCGATCGACGAGCTTCTGGGCAGGAGGTTTTCCGAGGATTTGTTGGATTCCATTTTTAGCCGGTTCTGCATCGGAAAATAGGAGAGAATATATGGACGTGAAGAGGATCGAAAAAGCGGTCGGTGATATCTTGAGAGCGATCGGCGATGATCCCGGCCGGAAGGACCTTCGTGAGACCCCGCGGCGGGTTGCCCAGATGTATGAGGAGATCTTTGAAGGCATCGGCAGGGACCCGGCGCGGGAACTCGAAGTGGTCCTTGACCAGAAGCACGAAGAGATCGTCCTGCTCAAAGGGATCCCTTTGTACAGCGTGTGCGAGCATCATCTTCTTCCGTTCATCGGCAGGGCAAATATCGCGTACATCCCGAAGAACGGCAGGGTGACGGGGTTGAGCAAGCTGGCGCGTGTCGTCGATATCCTTTCGCGAAGGCCGCAGGTCCAGGAGCGGCTGACGAGCCAGATCGCCGACATCATCATGTCCAAGTTGAAACCGCGGGGCTGCATGGTGGTCATCGAGGCAGAGCATCTGTGCATGTCGATGCGCGGGGTGAAGAAGCCCGGAACGCTGACGGTGACCTCTGCGGTGCGCGGCGTGTTCCAGAAAAATGAGAAGACCCGGGCTGAAACGCTGTCGCTTATGAAATAAAACGGCCGGGGACAAAAAAAGCGCTTTAAAATCGGCAAATTATAGTATAATTAGTTTATGGCCCATAAAGAAAAGTCCGATCTGGTCTATGCGCTTGCGGATTACAAACAGCTTGTCGTGGCGTATAAGACGAAATATGCGCAGCTGGTCCGTCTGGTGACCTTCTGGAAAACATGCGTTATCTGGCTCGGGCTTATCGTTTTTTTGCTCGGCGCCGCGGCGTCGGTCGGGTACCTCGATTATACACGCCATATGTCGGGCAGCAGGAACGATATCGCGATGCTCGAGATGCAGGTGCAGAACCTGTCCCATAAACTCGATGCCGCCGAGCGCCAGCTACAGCAGGCCCGCCAGGACCTGGAGCAGCGCGAAGCGGCCGTGAACCAGCTTGAAAAAAACGTTTCCACGACATCGAAGAAATTGCTCGAAAAACTTTTAAAAGATTAGTGCAGGAGGGGGAAATGCCGAATAATACCGGTCCGGGACAGGAACGCCGCGTGTTCAAGCGCCTCCGGGTGAATCTCGCCATTCTATTCCGCGTTGATAAGACTGCCAAGGCCCGCATGCAGATCGAGAATCAGGAGATCCGCGCAACGATGATCGATCTGAGCGAAGGGGGCGTATCCATTCTTTCCAGCCACGACATTCCCGAAGGGTCGGTCCTGTCCCTGAAATTCACGCTGTTCAAGGTCGATAACGAAGACGTCAGCTTCTACGGGCCGATGGATATCGTCGGAGAGGTCCGGTACCGCCATACCCTGTCCAATAACGAGTACCGCCTGGGGATCGTGTTCCGGAAAGTCGAAACGCAGGACCGGGGAGAGATCGCCAGTTTTATCGGAAATTCCGCGTAGCAAGGAATGGCGTACACATCGGCATGCAGACGGATGTATAATCGGTATGAGACCCATTCGACCGCATGGGTGCGGCGCGTTTCGGAAGAGCCCGCGGCGGTGCTGATGGAGAATATCTCCGCTCGGGGCGCCGCTATCCTGGGATATCAGCGGTTTGCCGTCAACGATACGCTTACGATCCTTTTCGACCTGCCTTTTCTCTCCAGGCGCCGTATCCGTAAACAGGCGCATGTTGCGTGGTGCGCGCAGGTCGGACACGGCACGTGGGAGGCCGGCCTCGATTTCGGCATCGATAATATGCTTTTGCTGTCATGATGTCTCGTGACGCACGGAGGTTTAATGGCGCGGCATAAAGCGGTCTATGCGGTCATGGCGGCGTGTGCGGTTTTCTGCGGCTGCGAAACCATCGGGGCGTTCGGTACCGGCAGGATGACGTCGTCCGATGTGGCCTATATTACCCATGCGGGCACGCTCGGTAAAAAAACAACGCCGGTCGATGTGAATAGCGCCGGCGCGGATGAGGAATACGAGGTTCTTGAGGACGCCGGCGGCCGCGCGGCGGCGCCGAAGCGCAGGACAACTGCCGCGGACTCCTGGCTTCAGGAAAATCTCTGGTAAGGACCGTTACAACAGGCTGTTTCTGTCGTTCTCCCTGATCTCCACCCTGCGTATCTTTCCGCTTATCGTTTTGGGCAGTTCCTTCACGAACTCGATGATCCGGGGATATTTATACGGCGCGGTGACTTTTTTCACGTGTTCCTGTAATTCGGTCACGAGCGTATCGCCGGCGGTATAGTTTTTGGTGAGCACGACCGTCGCTTTGACGATCTGCCCCCGGTCGGGATCGGGGACCGCGGTGATCGCGCATTCAAGCACCGCCGGGTGTTCCAGGAGCGCCGATTCGACCTCGAACGGCCCGATGCGGTACCCGGAACTTTTGATCACGTCATCAGCCCGTCCGACGAACCAGAAATAGCCGTCCTCGTCCCGCCATGCCATGTCCCCGGTATAGTAAATCCCGTTATGCCAGACGCTTTTCGTGAGCGCTGCGTCTCGGTAATACCCGTCGAACATGCCGGCGGGTTTTCGTTTATCCGTCCTGATGACGATCTGCCCTTCTTCTCCTGCCTGGCAGGATACGCCCTTGTCATTGACGAGGTCTATATCGTACGTGGGAGAGGGCTTGCCCATGGAGCCCGGCCGCGGTTCGATCCACGGATAGGTCGCGATCTGAACGACGGTTTCAGTCTGGCCGTATCCTTCCATGAGTTTCACGCCCGTCATCCTGAGGAACTGGTTGTATACTTCAGGGTTCAGGGGCTCTCCTGCCACAACGCAATACTCGAGCTTTCGGAAATCGTATTTGGTCAGGTCTTCCTTGATGAGATACCGGAACACGGTCGGCGGCGCGCAGAAGGTCGTGACGCCGTTCTTCGTTACTACCTCGAGCAGGTTTTTCGGCACGAATTTATCGTAGTCATAGACGAACACGGCGGTCCCCGCGATCCATTGTCCGTAAATCTTGCCCCACGCGGCTTTTGCCCAGCCCGTATCGGAAACGGTCAGGTGCAGGCCGTTATTCCTGACGTTCTGCCAGTATTTCGCCGTGATGATGTGGCCGAGCGGATAGGTAAAATTATGCTGGACCATTTTGGGCATGCCGGTCGTGCCGGAGGTGAAATAAAGGAGCATGATATCCGTGTTTTTCGCCGCCTGCGCGCCCGCCGGCCGCGCGAAAACGGCAGGCTGCTTTTCGACCGCGTCGTCATAGCATATCCAGTCCTTGTACTGCCCGCCGACGACCATCCGGCTGATGAGCGTCCGCGATTCTTTACGCGCCAGATCGACCTGCTCGAGGAGTTCCGGCTCATCGACGCAGATGATCATTTTGACGCCCGCGGCATTGTTCCGGTAAATGATATCTTTGGTTTTCAGCAGATGCGTGGCCGGGATCGCGACCGCTCCGAGCTTGTGGAGGGCCAGGAGGCAGAACCAGTATTCATAATGGCGCTTGAGCATGAGCATGACCGGGTCGCCCTTGGCGATCCCCAGCCCGCTTAGAAGGTTCGCCGTCTTATTGACCTGCGCGTCCAGCTGCGCGAACGTGAACGAGGCTTCTTTGCCTTTGTCATTGCACCAGACCAGGGCTGTCTTGCCGGGTTCCGTGCGCGCATATTCCGCGACGACGTCGTACGCGAAATTGAAATGCGTTGGGACCGTTATTTTGAAATCCCGGCAGAAATCTTCGTATGATTTGAACGTTCCTTTGACGAATTTTTCAAGCATGGGGCGTCCTTTGTTCCGCAGGTGGATGTTTATATGATGAACGCCAGGAAACGCGCAGGCTTCCCGTGCAGGGCGGTCATGGCGTGTTTCATGTCCGAATTGAAATACAGGGAGTCGCCCGGATGCATCTCGAGCTCGTGGTCGTCCAGGACGACCGTCATGTCCCCGTCGAGCATATAGGTGAATTCCTGCCCCGGATGGGCATTATAATGGATGTCCGTCGCCGGGGATTTGGCTTCGACCGTGACGAGGAAAACCTCGGCCTTCTTGTTGGCGAAATTGAACGCGAGGTCCTGATATGCGTATTCTTTTCTCCGGTCTGCGGACGGGCCGGTGCCTTTGCGGACGAGACAGTACCCGTGCAGGCGCGGCTCATCGCCGGTCAGCAGGGTTGTCAGCTCCACATTGAACTTCTGGGCCAGCTCGTAGAGGAGGCTGACCGGGATATCGGCGCTTGCGGACTCATATTTCTGATACAGGTCCGGCGCGATCTTGAATTCGGCAGCGAGCTGTTCCACCGACAGCCCGGCGATCTGGCGCAGTTCCGTGATCCGTTCGGCAATGGCCCTGAGTTTTTCTGACATGCGGTCTCCTTGGTTACGCGTAATTTCGTATATTATAGCTCGCAGGAAATGTTATCTCAAGATGTTTTAGATCTTGAGCGGTCCGGCAAGAGCCGATCGTGCAATGCGCGGCACAAAATTATTTTTATTCCAAAGGGGCGATGGTATAATACAATATTACGATGATCGTGAATGTATAGGAGCGTCATGCTGAACGAATGCACGTCCTGTAAGAGGCCGACGCGCAATGCTAAAATAGCCCTTATTGCCGCCGGCATATGCATATTTGCGGTTCTTCTGGAGATCTCCATGCGCTTTGGAGGATTTCTTCTGGTTTCCATGCAGGAGTACCGGAACCGGCGGTCGATACAGCAGAAAGGCGCGTGTCGTATTATGTGCCTGGGAGAATCCACTACCGAAGGCCAATATCCTCGGTTTCTGGAAGAGATCTTGAATGGACGCGATATCGGCGTGCGTTTTAGCGTCATTGATAAAGGCAGGGCGGCGACAAGCACGACGACCCTGTTAAATCTCCTCGAGCATCAGCTGGATGAATACCGGCCGGATATCGTGATCACGATGATGGGTATCAACGATGCCGGGAAGCATATGCCGCGCGAAACCGCTGCGTCTTCGAAGCTCGCGGCGCATCTCAAAACGTTTAGAATATATAAATTAGCGAGATTATTGTGGCTGCATATCAGGACGAAAACGAAAGAAAAAGGGCCGGCTGTGTCGCGCGGCAGCAACATTCCTGACCGCGGAGTTTTGGCGCGCGCCGCTGCGTCCGGCCCCGGCAATGATGATTTGTGCGTTACATTGGGGTGGGCGCGCTGCGCGCAGGCCAGATCCAGTCAGGCCGAGCAATTATTTAAGAAGGCTTTGGAGATCAACGGCCGCAATGACGATGCATGCGCTGCGCTGGGGCTTCTTTATTGCGATGAGCACAAACTTTCTCAGGCCCGGGATATGCTCGATCGCGCCGTGGCATTGAATCCTTACAATGCTCAAGCGCATATCGGATTCGGGAAGCTTTATGGCAATCAGGGCGACTATGCCTCGGCGGAAGAATCGTTCAATCGCGCCAAAAAACTTAATCCTCTGGACGGAGATGTTCATGTCGAATTAGGAAAGATATATCGCTGTCAAGGCAAGCTTGCTTTAGCGGAGGAATCGTTCATGCGAGCCAAAGATATATCCCCCCAAAACGCCGATATTTACATTGAACTCGGCAGGCTTCATTTCGATCAGGGAAGGCCGGGGGACGCCGAAGATTGTTTCGGGAAAGCCATTGAATTGGACCGCGATAATGATATAGCGTACGCAGAATTAGGCTGGTTGTATCGCGATCAGCGCGAGCCGGAGCGGGCGGAAGCGGCGTTCCGTAAATCACTGGACGCGAACCCGAATAACGACAACGCATACTTTGGTTTGGGCTGGCTGTATCGCGATCAGGGCATGTCGCCGCAAACCGAAATGTTTTTTGAAAAGGCCATCGCATTGGATCCCCGCAATGATTGTGCGTGCCTCGAGTTGGGGTTTGTCTATCGCGAACAAGGCAGATTCAAGCAGGCAGAGGAGGCGCTCAAGAAAGCCCGCGCGTTAAACCCTTGGGATGAACGGGTCCATATAGCGCTTGCCGGAGTATTCGAGGAAATGGGCGAACGCGCATTGGCGCAAGAATGCATGCTTGAAGTCCATAGATTGAGACGGGGGTATTATCTTCCCATTACCGTTGCCAACTATCGCCGGTTGAAAGATATCCTGGACCGGAGAGGGATACGGCTTGTTTGCGTGCAGTATCCCATGCGCAGTGCAGGGCCGCTCAAGCGCATCTTCGACGGAAAGGCAGAGGGGATTATATTTGTGGATAATGAAAAGCGCTTCAAGGACATGGTCGATCGATCGGGTTATGGAGCATACTTTCGGGACATGTTTGCCGGAGACTTCGGCCATTGCACGGAAACAGGCAACCGGTTATTGGCCGCGAACATAGCGGATACGATTTTAAAGGAAATATTCCATAAATGACACGGGACCATGCTGTTTAATTCTTCGGCGTTCCTTCTTTTTTTTATCATTGTATATGGCCTTTATATTTTTTTGGATCACAAGTGGCAGAACCGTATGCTTCTTGTGGCGAGCTATGTTTTCTATGGATGGTGGGACTGGAGATTCTTATTTCTGATGTTTTTTTCGACAGTCCTTGATTATGTCTGTGGTATCGGGATCGCAGGGACGGAGAGCATTAGACGGAAGAAACTTTTTTTATTTTTGAGCGTTGCCGGGAATCTGTCCATTTTAGGGTTTTTCAAATATTTTAATTTTTTCGTTGCCAGCCTCCAGGCATTCCTCGGCTATTTCGGTCTCACGCTGCATCCGGCCGCCCTGCATATAGTCCTGCCGCTCGGTATATCGTTCTATACCTTCCAGACTATGAGCTATACCATAGACATATACCGCGGGGATATAAAGCCGGCACCCAAATTCATGGATTTCGCCCTGTTCGTATCGTTCTTTCCGCAGCTGGTGGCGGGGCCTATAGAAAGAGCCAGGCATCTTTTACCGCAGATCTCTTCTTCGCGGATTTTATCCCTGGAAAAATCCGGCCAGGGGTGTTATTTGATCTTCTGGGGATTATTCCAGAAGATGTTCATCGCTGACAATCTGGCAGGTATCGTGGATCCTGTTTTCGCTCAGAGCGCGCCGTATCACGGGGCCTCTGTGCTTGTGGCGATCTACGCGTTCGCGCTGCAGATCTATTGCGATTTCGCCGGCTATTCGGACATAGCGCGCGGCCTGGGGAAATGCATGGGGTTTGATATTATGGTGAATTTCGATCTGCCGTATTTCGCCGTTAACCCGCGCCAGTTCTGGCAAAAGTGGCATATCAGTTTATCCACATGGCTCAAGGATTATTTGTATATCCCGCTCGGCGGGAACCGTAAGGGTCGTGTCAGGACCTATTGCAATATCGGTATTGTGATGTTTTTGGGCGGGCTTTGGCACGGAGCATCGTGGACATTTGTTGTCTGGGGAGTGTATCAGGGAGCGATGCTTATCATTCACCGGGCCCTCGAACCGTTGCTGCGAATGATCCCGTCGACCAGGAACGTCTGGCTGAAACGATCGCGGGATCTGGCCTGCGCGTTCATTGTTTTTCATCTTGTCTGCATCGGATGGCTCATCTTCAGGGCGCAATCCATGGCGCAGGCATGGAATATGCTGCACGGATTGATCTTCAACCTGGCGGCAGCAGGCCCGGATATTTACTCCGCCGTTTCCACGCTGTTGTTTGTAACATGGTTTTTTGTGTTGACCCAGATCATCCAGTATATCAAGAAGGACCAGATGTTCATTTTGCGATCCAACGTCGTGCTGCAGGCGATATTCTTCGCGGTCTGTTGCTATCTTATCGTTAAAAAAGGCATTCCGAATGGACAGGCATTCATATATTACATATTTTAAGAGATCGTCGGCCATTGTTTTATTGATCATCCTCTTTCTTGAGGCGGGGTTGCGCGCGGAAGGACGCATAAAGGCATTTTTACGGGAATACACGAACAGGCAGGCGGTACGACTGAAGGGCGATTATCGTATTTTGTGCCTGGGAGAATCGACCACCTCGTGTCAGTACCCGCGGTTCCTCGAAGATGCTCTTAACCGGCGCGGTTTAGGCGTGCGGTTCAGGGTCATCGATAAAGGCAGCCCGGCGGTTTCTTCGATAGATATTGCGAGTAACGTGAGAACGTACCTTGATGAATATCGCCCCGATCTCGTCGTGTCGATGATGGGGATCAATGACCGGGATTCAGCCCTGCCGCGCGGGACGGGAACACATTCGGAGATCGTCCGATTTATCTTGTCCATGAGAACATATAAATTGGCGAAGCTTTTGTTGCTGCGCATGCTGCCGGGATCAGGCGAAGGGTCTTCTACGGAATACGACTCGACTGAACGCGCGTTGAAAAGGGATATCGCATCAAAGCCCTTTCTTGATACTGCATACCGGGAACTGGGGCATTTCTATAAGATGCATCACCGATTCCTTCAGGCAGAGGAAATGTACAGAAGGGCTCTCGAGATCGATCCCGATAACGATACAACATGCGCCGAACTGGGGCACATTTACGCTGATCGCAGGATGTTCTCTCGTGCGGCCGCATTATTCAAGAAAGCATTATTTTTAAACCGTCGGAATGAAAAGGCATACCTTGGGTTCGGAGTGATACACCGGGAACACGGTGATGATCGTCAGGCGGAAGTTTTGTTCAAGAAAGGGAGGGACCTGAACCCCCGGGATGATCTTGCGTATTTTTATCTCGCAGAGCTTTATCGCAGACAGGGCCGATTGGCAAAGGCCGCGGCGGCGTTCGAACGGATCATAGAGCTCAATCCTCGAAATAAGCTCGTGTACGTCGAGCTCGGGTGGCTGTATCGCGACCAGGGCAAGTACGCGCAGGCGGAAGATGTTCTGCGCAAGGGGATGATCGCTCATCCACGCGACGATCGCGCCCTCGGAGCCCTTGTGTCATTATACGAAGCAACGGGGGAATACGAACTGGCAAGGGAATACGATAAAAAGCTCCGGAGCGCAAGATCGGATTATTATCTTCCTGTTACCGTTGCCAATTATCACGCGCTGAAAGATATTCTGGATGAACGCGGCACGCGGCTTGTGTGCGCGCAATATCCCATGCGTCCCGTTGCTCCGCTCAAGAAGATCTTTGAGGGGGGAAAAGACGTTATTTTCGTGGATAACGAAGCGGTATTCAAAAAAGCGGTCGCGGAAATGGGGGTAAAAGGGGTATTCACGGATATGTTCGCCGGGGATTTCGGCCATTGCACGAATGAAGGCAACAGGCTGCTGGCAAGCAATATCGCTGATGGTATCATCAAGGGCGTGTTCGGCAGATGATACGCTCAACAATGCACGCAGAAAGAAAAAACCGACAATGAAGCGTCCTTATGGGATCTATTTCAGGAAACTGGCTCTGATCGTGTCGTTAGCCGCGGTATTTCTGGAGATCGGATTGCGAATAGAAGGGAAAGCTGTTTTTTATCTCCAGGAATACAGGAACAGGCAGACGTTGAAACAAAGGGGCGATTATCGTATCCTTTGTCTCGGTGAATCGACGACCCAGAACCAGTATCCCCCGATCCTGGAAGAAATTTTGAACCAGCATGATATCGGCGTGCGTTTTGCCGTTATCGATAAGGGCAATGCGGCTGCAACGAGCGCGGGAATTCTCAATAGCGTTGAAGCATATCTTGATATATACCGTCCCGATCTGGTAATCGTAATGATGGGAATAAATGATTCGGGGGCGGATGTTCTGAACGCCAAAGCTGATCTGCCGGGGATCATCCGTTTTTTTACCTCGATGAGAACGTATAAAATAGCGAGATCTCTCTGGCCGCATGTTGATCGGAAACTGAAGGCGATCGGATCTTTCAGGACGAGAGACGACGGAAGAAAACGCGATAAGGGCAAGGGGCTGCCGGCCGCGCCTGATTCTCCGCAGGAGCTTTGTGTATTGTCGCAGCCAGCGGTTCCGTGCACGCAGGCTATCGAACCCGTCCCCCATGACGATAACGCATATATCGCACGGGCTTTTGAACATCAGCGGCGGGGCGATTTTACACAGGCGGAAATATCCTTTCGAAAAGCGTTGGAGACAAACCCCCGCAACGACGGCGCATATTCCTGTCTTGGGTTTTCGTACCTCGAACAGAGGCAGTACGGCCGCGCGGAAATATCGTTTAGAAAAGCGTTGGAGATAAACCCCCGCAACGACGGCGCATATTCCGGCCTGGGGTTTCTGTACCTCGAACAAAGGCAGTACGGCCGCGCGGAAATATCGTTTAGAAAAGCGTTGGAGATAAACCCCCGCAACGACGGCGCATATTCCGGCCTGGGGTCTCTGTACCTCGAACAGAGGCAGTACGGCCGCGCGGAAATATCGTTTAGAAAGGCGGCGGAGATGAATCCGCGCAATGATCAGGCGTATTTCGGATCGGGGGTCGTGTGCCGCGGCAAGGGCAGGGACGCGGAAGCAGAGAAGTTTTTTACGAAGGCGGTAGAGATCAATCCGCGTAAGGCAGAGGCATATCTTGAGCTCGGCTTTTTGTATCGCGATCAGAGCTCGTTCGACAAGGCGGAACGATCCTTCCGGAAAGCGCTGGAGATGGATCCGCGCAATGACCAGGCGTATATAGGACTGGGAGAGGCGTATCGTCTCCAGGACAGATTCGACGAGGCCGAAAAAGCTTTTCAGGCGGTATTGGAAATATCCCCTCAGAACGATACGGCGTGCTTTGCATTAGGGGCGTTGTATCGCGAGCGAGGGGATTTTGCCCGGGCACTAGCGGTTACGAAGCGAGCGTTAAACTCAGATTCCCTGAATGAAAACGCATACTTCTGGTTAGCGGGGATCTATCGCGCACAAGGCGATTACGCCCGCGCAGAAGACGCGTGCAAACGGGCCCTTGAGATAAACCCGCTTATGGATGCCGTGCACATGGAGCTCGGCCTTGTGTATCACGATCAGAGTTCATTCGACAAGGCGGAACGATCCTTCCGGAAAGCGTTGGAGATAAACCCCCGCAGCGACGGCGCATATTCCGGTCTGGGGTCTTTGTGCCTCAAACAAGGGCAATACGACCGCGCGGAAATATCGTTTAGAAAAGCGTTGGAGATAAACCCCCGCAGCGACGGCGCATATTCCGGCCTGGGGATTATGTATCGTAGCCAGCGTCGAGTCGCTCAGGCAGAAGCCATGCTCAAAGAAGCATTGCGGTTGAATCCGAAAAACGATAATGCGCATGTCGAACTTGCAGGGTGTTATCGGGAACAGGGCAAAGTCTTCGAGGCGGAAGCCATGCTCAAAGAAGCATTGCGGTTGAATCCGAAAAACGATAATGCGTATGTCGAACTTGCAGGGTGTTATCGGGAGCGGGGCGAATACGTCCGGGCCGAAGCGTTTGTTCAGAAGGCCCTGGAAATTGATGCTCAGAACGATCTGGCGTATACGGAACTGGGATGGCTTTATCACGAACTCGGCAGACTGGAGCAGGCCGAAACGTTTGTTCAGAAAGCAATAGAGCTGAATCCTGAGAACGATTGGGCCTATGCCGTATGGGGATGGATCTTGTACGAACGACAAAGACCGTTCGATATTATTGAGAGCGCATTCCGGAAAGCCATTGCCTTAAATCCCCTGAACGATAGCGCTTATTGCGGATTGGGATCTTTTTATAGCGAACAAGGCGATTTTGCCCGGGCGGAAGATATTTTAAAGCAAGCCGTTGTTCTGAATCCCCGGAATGAGCGCGCCTGCGGGGCCCTTTCGGCATTATACGCTGAGCTTAAGAAACCGGCGCTGGCAAAGCAGTATGCTCAAAAGGCGGATAGGTTGAGATTGGAGGATTCCAAGGGCGCTTTTATTCATAACTACCGTGCGTTTAAGCAGATCCTCGACAAGCGGGGCATTCCGATGATCTGCATGCAATATCCCCTTCGCGATATAACTCCGTTAAAGAAAATATTCAAGAACGACAAGAATATTATTTTTATCGATAACAGGGCCGTTTTTGAAAAAATAATAGCTTCGGAAGGGTTCAAGGAAATTTTTCGCGATAAGTTCGCCGGGGACTTCGGCCATTGCACGGAAAAAGGAAACCGGTTTTTGGCCGAGCATATAGCCCGCGTTATCCTTAAAGAAATATTCGGTAAAAAGCGTATCTATTGATCCTGTCCGTTGTGCCCGCGGTACTGTATGGCCTCGGCCATATGTTGCTCGATGATTTCATTCGATCCCGCCAGGTCCGCGATCGTCCGCGAGACCTTGAGTATCTTCGTATATCCCCGCGCCGAAAGGCCTAATTCAGCCATCGCCATTTTGAGAAGGCCGCGGGCGTCGTCCGAAAGAATGCAAAATCGTTTGACCTGTTTGGTGTCCATGGCCGCATTATAAAAGATCCCTTCGGACAGCAGCCGGACGCGTTGTACCGCGCGCGCCCGTTCGATCCTTTTTTTGATCTCAGCGGACGATTCGGCAGCCGCGGGTTCGTTCAGGTCCTGGTATTTGACCGAAGGGACTGCGATATGGATATCGATGCGGTCGAGCAGCGGGCCTGATATTTTGCTCATATACGCCTGTATTTTCGCCGCATTGCATGTGCATGCCTTGCGCGGATCGGAGAAATAGCCGCACGGGCAGGGATTGCATGCGCAGACGAGCATAAAGCGCGCCGGGAAAACGAACGACCGGGCCGCGCGCGATATATGGATGCATCCGTCTTCGAGGGGCTGGCGCAGGATCTCCAGGCAGTCCCGCTTGAACTCGGGCAGTTCGTCAAGGAACAGGACGCCTTGATGGGCGAGGCTGATCTCGCCCGGCCGCGGCACCGGGCCGCCGCCTGCCAGCGCCGAATACGAGACGGTATGGTGGGGAAGGCGGAACGGATGCGTTGCCATGATCCCGTCCTTGATCGGCAGCATCCCGGCCACGGAATGGATCTTGGTTATCTCGAGCGCTTCCTCAAGCGTTACCTCAGGCATGATCGTAGGAATGCGCCGCGCAAGCATGGTCTTGCCGCTGCCCGGAGGGCCGATCATCAGGAGGTTGTGACCGCCCGCGACCGCGACTTCAATGCTGCGTTTTGCCGCGAACTGGCCTGTCACATCGGAGAAATCGACGGCGTACTTCGCGTTCTGTTTTAAAAGCCGGGATCTGTCGATAGAGAACGGGATTTTTCCGCCGGGGTCGTTCAGGAAGTCCACGGCCTGGCGCAGGGCAGCCATCGGCCACGCCTGTATTTCCGATACCAGCGCGGCTTCTTTCGCATTCGCCTCCGGCAACACGATGCGCGGGATACCCGATCTTTTTACCGCCATGCTGATCGGCAGGACCCCGCGCGCAGGGCGCAGCGATCCGTCCAGAGCAAGCTCTCCCAGGAAACAATAATCTTTCAGGGGTGCGGCAGAACACTGTCCGCTTGCGGCAAGGACCCCGAGCGCTATGGCAAGATCATACCCCGATCCCTCTTTTTTGAGATGGGAGGGTGCGAGGCTTATGGTGATGCGCGTGCCGGGCCATTCGAAGCCGGAATTCTTGATCGCCGCCTTGACCCTGACCTTGCTTTCATTGATCGCTTTGTCCGCCAATCCCACCAGACTTACCACCGGCAGTCCTCCGCTTGAAACATCCACTTCCACTTCAATAGGATACGCGTCTATTCCAAGTATACCGTAACTCAATATTTTTGCGAGCATACGCAGCTTCTCCTTTCCGGCCATGATGAACGCTTCCTTAATATAACAGATGCTTCCTCAAAGAAAATCTCACTATTATTTTTTTATGCGTGCCTGGGAGGAAGAGGAGCGAATGGCGAGAGCCGCGGACGCGACGCCTTCGATATCAGGGCGAGGAGACTTTGCTGAATACGATTATTTGAACGGGTCCGAGCACATCGCGGCCCGTCTGCTGATAGCGCTCGGTAAGATCATGCTCGATGCCGTCCGGTGCCCGGAAATTATCGAGGGGAACAACGAACACCAGGTCGCGGTTATGTTTGATTGCATTCCGGAACGATTGGGGCGTGAGCTCGCGGATCGCGTGCGATATCCCGGGATAATAATATCCGATGACCCGCATTTCATACGGACTGTGGATCAGAATGTATTTATCGGCCAGCTGTTTTGAACGGAGATGGTCCGCGATTTCGCGGCCGGGCGATTTGACTTGAAAGCGATAATAATGATTCAGCGTCATGATGTTGAGGATAGCATAAAAGATAAAAAAGGATATTACTAAATATCCGGCCCGCATGCGGCATATGGCGCGGGCGCACAAAACGAGCAGGGCAAGAAGAGCCGTATCAACGTACCGCACTACATATATCGGTTTCAGGAGAACAGATACCGTATATACGGCGGCAACGGGCAGGAGGCACCATACGACAAGCAGGGCCGCGTGAGCTTTTTCCGCCCGGGGCCCCGTTTGTTTGAATGTCAGCCACAGGTCGGCGAGGATCATCGATCCTGTCGCGGTCACCGCTGTTTTGCAGGCGACATCGAACCCGCGGGGCAGTGCCCGCAGCACCCATTCGTGGCCCGCGATAAAAAATATGAAGGTGTCGATAATGATCTTCGGGGACGGGGGCGGTACCCATAAATACGCGTCCCGGTTGATAAAAACGGGCGTAATAAAACAGGGGATGACGGACCGCCCTATCCAGGGAAGAATCATGATCGCTATGGCCGATGCGCTGCCGAGCCAATACCATAATCGTATCTTGCATGTGTGACGGAATAAGCACAGCGTCGCGTATTCTGCAAAGATGATGAATAAAACGGCATAATGCGCATAAAACGCCAGGGCGGCGGTTAGTGCATAGAGCGCCCACCACATGACCCGGCCGTGTTTTAATGCCTTGATAAAAAAAACCGCAGAAATGATGACGAGGAATCCGGTCAGCGCGTACATCCGCGCTTCCTGCGCGTAAAAAATATGATATGAGGACAGCGATAACAAAATAACACTGTACCCGGCTGTTCTGCGGTCGAACAGTTCCCGCGTCAATGCGTATAAAGCAGGAATCGTCCCGATGCTGAAAATCGCCGAAAGCGCCCTGACCGGCGTCTCATGGCTGCCGAATATGCGTAGCCAGAAATATAACAAAAATTCATACAGCGGGGGATCGCCTCCGGAACCATGGGCAATCCACTTGAAAAATACGTTTTGCGAAACGTGCTCGATGCTGTTGATCTCGTCAAACCAATAGCTTTGAAACGATAGTTTGAAGCATCTCAAAAAAACTCCGGCAGCAGCCAGAATGATAACGATCAAACCGATGTTTGTGGAACATGTGGGGCGCGCGCATGCCGCGCGCCGATATCGTTCATATGTTTTACCTAAACAGGACCGTAACATTAAGAGGCGCAATGGTTTTTTATATATATGTTAGTCTAGCACCCGTTATCCCGGGGTCAAGCTATTTCAACGCTATTCGCGCTTCCCTGGACACCCGGCTGTTTCCGTTGTTTTCGGCAAAAGGGCTTGCATTTTAAGCCCTGCCATCATATAATTAAGGTTCAAGAAGAAGGCTTTATGCATAAAACGATTGTGCCGCTTGCATCTGGTGCATTATTGATACTCGTTGGGGTCACCGGCTATAGCCTGTATCGCTTCACGGCTTTTTTGCAGGAAAGGGCCCGCATGCAGGCAGAGCTTGCTCATGTTCAGGATGAGATCGCATATCTGGAACAGGTGCGGGATAATCTTTCCGGCGATCTGGAGCGCGCCCGGGAAGGCGCGCAAAACTTGATGCTCGAGAATTCGGGATTGAAAAACCGCATCAAAGAAGATCAAATCAAATTTTCGATGCTGGAAGCGGCGATCGTGGAGGCTCAGGATAATGCGGAGGCCTTGAGCGAACAGATATCGATCGCGCGGCAGGAAAACGCCGCTCTCGTGGACCAGATCGACAGTCTGCGCGCCGGATTGTCTGCCGCATCTCAGGACAGGGACCGGATGGCCGCGGCGCTCAGTTCTATCGACGGATTAAAGAAAGCGATCAAGGATCTGAGGCGTAAAACGCGCAGCGCGCGCAGATCGTCGCCGGTCATGGTCAGGACCGACGCGAAGCGCCGGGTGAACGAGATACTGCTGGGGAACAAAGGGTATATTATCAGGGACGGGAAAATAACGATGCCTGCGCGGGTGAAGATCGAAGTCCAGGCGTCTCCCGTGGACAATTGATGAACGATTTTTTCGTGCAGTTCGCGCATAATAAGATCCTGCTTACCGTTCTTTCCAGCTGGGTGATCGCCCAGTCGCTGAAAGTCATTGTGGGCTATTTTATCCAGAAAAAGATCGATTTCCGCTGGTTTGTAGGGACCGGGGGTATGCCGTCGAGCCATACCGCCGGCGCATCGTGCCTGGCAACGGCCATCGGCCTTTCGTACGGGTTCGACAGCGTCCATTTTGCGCTTGCCGCTTCGTTCGCTCTCGTCGTTATGTTCGACGCCCAGGGCGTGCGGCGCGCAACAGGCAGCCAGGCGCGGATATTGAACAAGATCATGGACGATATCTACTGGCAGGGCAAGATACGGGAAGGCCGCCTGCGTGAGTTCATCGGCCATACGCCGATCGAGGTCATTGCCGGCTTTATCTTAGGCGTGATCATTGCATATATCGCGCATTGACGGGCGCGTGCGAGGAGGGATGAGTGGATAAGAAGCGGTTGATCGTGGGCGGGATCGCGGTATGCGCGGTCGCGGCCTTCTTTGTTTTAAAAACAGTCAGCAGGACCTGTCCGTTGTTGTCCTGTTCAAGAGCGCCTGCGGGCCCGGTTTCCGCCGAATCGGCAGCCGCGCGGGACCTTGAGTCGCGGAATGATCTGCCCGGCGCCCGCCGGGAATATCAGCGCTTGATCAACGAGATCCCGAATTCCCGCGAGGTACTTTTGTGGCAGCAGAAGGTCGAGGCTTTGAACATGGCGCTGTTGTTTTCCCGGGAGATGATCCCGGGAAGCAGCGAATATGTGATCAAGGCAGGCGATTCCCTGGAAAAGATCGCCCGCGAGCATAAAACGACCGTTGAATTGATCAAGAAAAGTAATGAGCTGTCCGGCGACAATATATTCCCCGGCACCAGGCTGAAGGTGTGGACCACCCCCTTCAACATCGTCGTTGATAAATCCCAGAATATTCTTTTGCTCAAGACCAACGACACGGACTTTAAAAGCTATACGGTCGCGACCGGCGTGAACAACTCGACGCCGGTCGGAACGTTCACGATCATTGAAAAGATCCCGAACCCCCCGTGGTATAAGCCGGGCGCCGTGATCCCGGCGGGCAGCCCCGAGAACATCCTGGGCACGCGGTGGCTCGGACTGTCAAAACAGGGATACGGCATTCACGGCACGACCGACCCCAAAAGCCTCGGGACGCAGGCGACTGCGGGCTGTATCCGCATGGCAAACCGGGACGTCGAAGAACTGTATAGCGTAATCCCGGTCGGGGTCGAGGTCGCCATTGTCGATTAAAAGGAAAAAATATGGCAGGATTTGATTTCGAGAAGCCGCTTGTCGAGCTTGATAAGCATATCCAGGAACTCCAGAAATTCGCGGCCGATAAAAAGGTAGACCTGTCCGCGGAGATCCGCAACCTTGAGGAAAAACGCGCGGCGCAGGAGAAAGAAATATATGCCAATCTGACCCCGTGGCAGCGCGTGCTTATCGCCCGCCATCCCCAGCGGCCGTATACCAGCGATTATATCGGGGCCCTCATGACGGATTTTGTCGAATTGCACGGCGATCGCGCATTCGCCGACGATAAAGCGCTTATCGGCGGGCTTGCCCGGCTTGACGGAACCAAGGTTATGGTCATGGGCCATCAAAAGGGAAGGGATATCAAGGACAACCTGAGGCGGAATTTCGGCTGTGCGCATCCGGAAGGGTACCGAAAGGCGCTGCGGCTTATGCAAATGGCGGAAAAGTTCAATGTTCCCGTTGTCATATTCATCGATACTCCCGGCGCGTATCCGGGCATCGGCGCCGAAGAACGGGGCCAGGCGCAGGCGATCGCCTTGAACCTGCGCGAGATGACCACGATCGGCGTTCCGATCGTGGCGACGGTCATCGGCGAGGGAGGTTCGGGCGGGGCGCTCGGTATCGGGGTCGCCGACAGGGTCTGCGTCCTCGAAAATGCGTATTATTCCGTCATCTCTCCCGAGGGGTGCGCTGCCATATTGTGGAAAAGCTCGGCAAAAGCGCCCGAGGCGGCGGAAGTCCTCAAGCTCAATGCGCACCAGCTTCTCAAGCTCGGTATCATCGACGAGGTTGTTGCGGAGCCGCTCGGCGGCGCGCACCGTGATCCCCCGCTCATGTGCAAAAACCTCAAGAAAGCGGTTGTCGGTAACCTTATGCAGCTGCAGTCGCTCAGTAAAGAAGACCTTCTCAGGAACCGTTACCGGAAATATCGCAGCATCGGCAGTTTTTCATAATACGGCCGCTCACCCATACAATTCTATTGTATTCCTATGCTGAAGATCGGTAGTGTAAAACTTTCGTCGCGGTGGATACTTGCGCCCATGGCGGGGATCAGCGACCTGCCGTTCCGCATGCTCAACCGGTCGTTCGGCTGTGAATGCGCGTTCGTCGAAATGATCAATGCCCGGTGCCTCGGATATAAGAGCGTCAAGACCAGGCAGATGCTGGCCAGCGAGGCGGACGACAGGCCTTTGGGCGTGCAGCTGCTCGGCTGCGAACCCGAATTTATCAGGCGGGGCATGGATATCATGTCCTCGTATGCCTTCGACATCCTTGATTTCAACGCCGCATGTCCCGAACGCAAGGTGACGCGCCGCGGCGAAGGCGCGAGCCTGTTGCGGGACCCGGTCAAATTACAAAAGCTGGCGGCGATCGTCGTGCGCCTGTCGAAAGTCCCGGTGACGGCAAAGATCCGCACCGGCTGGGACGATCGGTCGGTCAATTGTGCCGAAGTAGCGGCGCGGCTGCAGGATGCCGGCGTATGCGCCGTGTTCATCCACGGCAGGACCAAACAGCAGGGGTACGCCGGGACCGTCGATCATGGCGCTATCGGGTCGGTCAAAAAAGCCGTTTCGATCCCCGTGATCGCAAGCGGCGATATTTTTACGCCGCGGCTCGCAAAGAAAATGTTCGATGAGACGGGATGCGACGGTGTTCTCGTCGCGCGCGGCGCTTTGGGAAATCCGTGGATCTTCCGCGAACTGGAGGAATATTTTAAGCGCGGCGCGATCCCCGCCCGGCCCGGGGTCGCGGCCATCTCCGACGTCATGAGCAGGCATCTGCGTTTATCCGTCGATTTTCATAAAGAGCGGGTCGGCGTGGTATCCTTCCGCAAGTTCTTCATCTGGTACACCTGGGGCCATCACGGCGTCCGTCATCTGCGCCAGCATGCGACCGCGGCGAAAACAGCCGCGCAGATGCAGGCGGTCATCGAGGAGTTCCGGCATACAGCCCGGCCGGATTCAAAATCAAAAGACGGCATGCAGCCCGCAGGAGGCTGCCCGGACGTCCTTGCGTCAGCCCGGCGATGATCAATTGCTCTTGCCCTCGCTCCCTCCCCCTCCCTTGTCCGTGCGCGATAAACGTTGACAAAATGTTATTAATGTGCTATATATTTAATAGTAAAAGTAGTTAACTTAGTTAACAATAAAGAGCGCGCAAGATGGATAATCCATCCCTGACCGAATATTCGCGCAGTTTGATCGAGATCATGCCTGAGGTCGTCCGCGGCCTCTGGAAGCGCGAGATCAACGAGCTGACGAACGGGACGATAACGCCCCCGCAGATATTCATCCTCATATACCTTAATAAAATGGGAGAACTGCGCATGACCGATGTGGCCCGGTATCTGAGCGTCACGACCGCTGCCGCAACGGGCATCGTGGACCGGCTTGTCAGGGGCGGCTATGTATCCCGTGTGTATGATCCGTCAGACCGCAGGATCATCAGGGTGCGGCTGACGGAAAAGGGAAAAGACCTGGTCAAGAATCTGATCGTTCATAAGGTTGCCCGGATCAAAGAGATATTCAGCAGGCTGTCCGATAAGGACCGGACCGATTATTTAAGGGTATTGACGCGCATCCAGGGCATTCTTGCGCAGGAATCAGAGGCGGGCCAATGAGGGCGCGGATCATATTCATAACGATTTTGATCTTCGCTGCGCCGCTTGCGTGCGGGGCAGAGGAGATATCATTGACGCTTGACGAGGCGGTATCGATCGCGCTCCGGGATAACCGCGATCTTATGCTTAAGGCAGGGGACCTGAAAAAAGCAAAGGCCGCGATATCCGAAGCGCATGCGAGCCTGTTCCCGGGTCTGACCGTTTCCGGCGGCTGGTCCGATACGCGGGGGCTTTATTCCAAGGATGTGTCCGCCTATGCGGGCCAGGCCCAGGTCAAACAGACCCTGTATGCGGGCGGCAGGATCATCAACGCCGTTAAGGCAGGTGAATACGCATATACGGCATCCGAAGCTGCACTCGACAAGACAAAACAGGATACAATCCTGAAAGTCAAACAATCGTTTTATGCGCTTTTACTCGGCAGCGAGCTCGTCGGGGTCAACCGGGCCATTCTTGATAATACAAAAGAACATGCGGCTGCGGCCAGGGCGCGGTTCAGGGCAGGCCAGGCGTCTGAATCCGATATGCTCAGGATCGAGTCTTCGCTGAGCGGCGTTACTCAGGCGCATACGGCAGCTCAGTCGCAGGCCGAAGCGGCTGCGGCCATGCTGCGGAATCTTCTGTATCTCGATCGGGAGATAAAAATAACGCCTGCTGCAAAATTCAGTTATGAGCCGCAGCAGCTGGCGTATGACAAGGCCTTCCTGAAGGCCATGGAGTCGCGGCCTGAGATCAGACAGGTCGAGGCGCAGCGGAACGCAGCGCTCAAGAATATGGAAGTCGCCAAAGCGGGCAATCGCCCGACGGTATACGCATCATGGGATTATTATGCGCGGTCCACGGTCTTGAGCGGCACGACAAAGAACCCGAATGATTACAATGTGATCGGCATCACCGTATCATGGCCGGTTTTTGACGGATGGCTTACCAAGGCAAAGGTCGAAAAAGCGGTCATTGACCTGAAAGAGGCCGAGATCATGCGGGAGAAGACCGGCAAAGATATCGCGCTTGACGTCAAGACAGCGTATCTGGATCTGAAGGATTCTATAGAGAAAATGAAATCGGCCGCAGATGAAACGGCAGTATATAAGGATGCCGCCGAGGTCGCCCAAAAGCAATTCGACAGCGGCATCGCAAGCTCATTGGACCTGCACGATGCCTTGTTAAGCTATTCGATCGCGCTTTTTAACCAGAGCCAGGCGATCTACGATTATAAGATTTCCCAGGCCCGTTTCGACAATGCAACAGGAGGAATATAATGAAAAGGATGCGTGCGTATAGATCGGGATTTGTCATTGCGCTGGCAGGCATATTGCTACTGTGCGGCTGTCAGAAGAAAGAAACGGCCGTCCGGAAGGCGTCGGGCAGCGACGCGATCCCGGTCAAGGTCGCGACCGTCAAGGCGGATGTGCTGCAGGAATATATCGATTATGTCGCCAATGTGAAAGCCCGGGAAGAAACGCAGGTATTCCCCCGCGTGACCGGCAAGATCATCGAGAAGGTCAAGCAGGAAGGGGACAGCGTGGCAAAAGGCGAGACCATTGCCTGGATCGACCGGGATGAGGTCGGCCTGACGTTCGAGAAGTCCCCGGTGGAAAGCCCGATCGCCGGGATCGTGGCGCGCATAAACGTCGATATAGGCGCAAACGTATCCCCGCAGGCGCCGATAGGGCTTGTCGTGAATATGGACAAGGTGAAGGTGTTTCTCGATGTCCCTGAGAAATACCTGCCGGCTTTATCGGTCGGCATGAGCGCCGAAGTGACGGTCGAGGCATATCCGGATGAGATATTCAAAGGAACGATCGCGCGCATGAGCCCGATCGTGGATACGGCAACGCGGACCTGCCAGATCGAGATCGGTATCGATAATAAAGGGCATCGATTGCGCTCCGGGATGTATGCGAAGGTCAAGGTGGTGATCCGCGAATATAAAGACGCGCTTGTGCTTTTGAAAGAGGCGGTGCTCGGCAAGGCGCCGCAGCAATACGTGTATGTGGTCACGGCAGGGAAAGCGCATCTGCGCGATGTCAGAACAGGCGTGCGCCAGGGTCCTTATGTGCAGGTCCTGGAAGGGGTGTCCGCCGGCGATAAGGTTGTGATCATGGGGCAGATGCGGCTGCGCGAAGGCGTTGACGTCATGGTCGAGGAGAACGGTTTGAATAATATCGAGGATACGCGATGAGCCTTCCGGAATTCGGCGTCAAGCGGCCGGTCACGAACCTGATGATCTTTCTGGCTTTGATCCTGGTGTCTCTGTATGCCATGTCGAGGCTCGGCGTTGACATGATGCCCACGATCGAAACCCCGGCAATATCGGTCATCACTGCGTATCCGGGCGCGAGCCCCGAAGACGTCGAGACCAAAGTCACCGAGCCGCTTGAGAACCAGCTCGCGATCACTCCGGGCCTTGACAAGATCACGTCCACTTCTTCCGAGGGCATTTCTACGGTGACGCTTCTGTTCAAATGGGGCACCAACGTGGATGAGGCGTCCAACGACGTGCGCGACCGCATAGACCAGGCAAAACCGTCTTTGCCGGACATCCCCGACGAGATCTCGACCCCGTTCCTGTGGAAATTCAATACCGCGAACATGCCTATTGCGGTATACGGCTTTAAGGCGGACCGCAGTTACGCGGAATTATACGATATCATCGACCGGCGCGTCTGCGATCCTTTAAAACAGATCGCCGGCGTCGGCACGGTGCAGCTGCACGGCGGCCTCGAGCGGCAGATCAATATCTGGCTTGATCCGCAGAAGCTCGAAGGGTACGGGTTCTCGCCGTCGGACATATTGACCGCGCTCGAGCGGGAAAACGTGACCCTGCCGGTCGGGAACCTCAAGACCGGCCTGACCGATTATCTCCTGCGGCTTCCGGGCGAGTTTGCCGCGCCCGACGAGATCAAGGATGTCATTCTCGGCACGCGGGCCGGCAAGGTGGTATACCTGCGCGACGTCGCCCGCATCGAGGACGCATTCAAGGAGATCTCGACGCTCGTGCGCATCGACCGCAAACGCGGGCTTACCATGATGGTGCAGAAGCAGACCGGGACCAACACGGTCGAGGTGGCCGAGCGGGTCCAGAAAAAGTTCGGCGAATTGATGAAAACGCTGCCGTCCGACGTGGAGGCGAACCTTGTCTTTGACACCTCGGAAGACATCATCCTGTCCCTGAGAACACTGAGCAATTCCCTGTGGCTGGCCATAATCCTGGTCATTTTCGTGGTATGGTTTTTCCTCAGGCAGTTCCTGCCGAGCGTCATCATCGCCCTGAGCATACCGTTCTCTTTGCTCATCACGTTCCTGTATCTTTTTTTAAGCGGCAAGACGATCAATGTCATCAGCCTCTCTTCATTGGCCATCGCCTCGGGTATGGTCGTTGACAACGCCGTTGTCGTCGTGGATAATGTATTCCGCAAGCTCGAATACGGCCAGCGCAGCAGCGAAGCGGCCATATTCGGCACATCTGAAGTCTTTCTGTCCATCGCCGCGTCGACATTGACGACCGTAGTGGTTTTCTTGCCCATGTTCTTTATTTCAGGAGTGGTCGGCGTCATGTTCGCCGAACTGGCAGCGATCATTACGGCGACGCTGGTTGCGTCCCTGTTTACCGCGTCGACGTTCAGCCCCATGCTGTGTTCGCAGTGGCTGAAACCGGCGTTTTCTTCCGATGCGCTCAAGCGTAAACACGGCGTGTTTTCCGGCATCTATAATGTGATCGAGCGCATTATTGTCAGGATCGAGCGAAGATATTCGTTCATGCTCGGCTGGTGCCTGCGCCATAAAAAATTCGTGCTCATCGGATTTACCGCGGTCTTCTTCGCCACGCTCGTGCTCACGCGTTTTGTGGGCAATGAATTCATCCCGCAGGAGGATACCGGCGATATCCAGGCAACAGTGAGGCTTCCTATCGGCACGCGCATGGAAGAGTCGGACAAGGTTGCCATGAAACTCGAGGATATTTTTGATACGATCCCGGAGCGGAAATTCAGTTATGTCCGCAGCGGCCAGGTCCACGGTATCGGCCGCGCAACAGGCCAGGCATCAGGGTCGCATATCGTCTATGCGGGCCTGCGCATGGTGCCCAAGACCGAACGCGGTAAATCCGACAAGCGGGTAGCCAATGAGATCCGCGAGCGCATCCGCAGAATACCCGGCGTTGAAAAAGTCGATGTGGGCACCGGCAGTATGTTGAACAGGATGATCCTGGGCGGCGGCGGCAAATCAATCCAGATCGAGATCATCGGCAATTCGTTCGACGAAACGAACCGTCTCGCTGAGAAGATCAGGCAGATCGTTGAAAATGTTCCCGGCGCTGTGGATGTCGCGGTCTCGCGCGACGCGCACCGGCCCGAGATCCGGATCGCGGTCGACCGCGAGCGGGCGGCAAGCCTCGGGCTGAACATGAACATGATCGCCCGGAACATCAAGACCTTTATCGAAGGATCGAGCGCGAGCAAATACAGGGAAAAAGGCAGGACCTATGATATCTACGTGCGGCTTGAAGATTTTGCCCGCACGCGGCTTGAGGACGTCGAGAACCTCATGCTGACGTCTCCGGTAACGGGCAAACAGGTCAAGCTGTCCAGCTTTGCGAAGATCTATGAAACGGCCGGGCCTTTGTCCATCGAGCGCAAGAACCGCGAGCGCATTGTCAGGGTCGAGGCCAATACGCTCAACCGCTCGAGCGGCAAGATCGTCGAGGATATCCGCAAAGAGATGGCGTCGCTTGCCGTGCCGTCGGACATCATCATCAATTTCGGCGGCGAGGCGGAAGAACAGAAAAAGGCGTTCGCAGATCTGGTCATTCTGTTATCGCTGGGCATTATCCTCGTGTATATGGTCATCGCGGCCCAATTCGAATCCCTGCTTGACCCGTTCATCATCATGTTCTCCATTCCCTTCACGTTCACCGGCGTGATCTGGGCGTTCGTTGTCTTCGGCATGACATTGAACGTGCTGTCGTTTTTGGGCATGGTCATGCTCATGGGCATTGTCGTCAATAACGCGATCGTGCTTATCAGCTATATCAATATCCTGCGCGCGCGCGGATTCACGCTTTTTGAAGCGGTGACGCAGGGAGGCAAGGACCGTTTACGGCCTGTTTTGATGACGACGATCACGACGCTCGTCGGGTTACTGCCGCTGGCCTTTTCGCAAGGCGAAGGGTCCGAGACCTGGCAGCCGATCGGCATCAGCATGGTCGGGGGCCTGACCGTATCCACGTTCATCACGCTTTTGTTCGTGCCGACGCTCTATTCGGTGTTCCACCGCAAGGCAGCCGGTATGGTCAAGGTGCGCAAATGCGATAAGCCGCTGGAGGAGAAATGAAGATAACCAAGATGGTCATGATATCGTACAACGAGGCCGTTGACGCTGAGGTTATGGATATCCTCGAGCAATCCTGCGTGTTGAACAATTATACCAAGATCCCCGGCGTGTTCGGCAAGGGAAAATCATCGGGCACGCACATGGGCAATGATATCTGGCCCGGCCGCAATAACCTTCTCCTGGCCGGCTGTACTGACAGCGAGGCCCTGCAGCTGCTTGCCGCAGCGCAGAAACTGCGCCAGACTCTCGGCAAAGAAGGCGTCAAGGCATTCGTCCTTGCCGTCGATGCGGTCACCGAATAAAAAACGGGGTCAGAATTATTTATTTTTGCGCGGCCCTGCGGTTCAATATATGTGCTCCCGGGCATGTACCCGTAGTATAATAATCGTCAATGGCAATCCCTGAAAAGCACAATATATTCACGGATCCCGCTCGCTGCCATTCCGATGAGTTTTCCGAGACGGTCATTGCCGGTCCCGGCGTCAGGCTCGAGCGCATTGTGTCGCGCGGCCAGTCAACGCCGCCGGGGCAGTGGCTTTCACAGGATACGGACGAATGGGTCGTGTTACTATCCGGCTCGGCGCGATTGAAGTTCTTCGACGGCCCGGCGGAAATGACCCTTATCCCCGGCGATCATATGACGATCCCTGCAGGATGCAGCCACCGGGTCGAATGGACAATACCGCATGAGAATACCGTATGGCTGGCTTTCCATTATCCCTCCCTGCGGCAGAGCCGCATCAAAGAGATAAAAGTGGTCCGCACCCGAAGGCGTTCGCGCAGCGCAAGCGCCCGCATGGTCAAGGATACGTTGTATGTGCGGGTTCCCGCCCGCATCGCTGACGGGGATCTTCAGGCTGTCATCAATGATCTCAGGGGCCGGATCGAAAAGAAGCTTTTGAAAAAAGATCTCAATAGCGACCGGGCCCTCGCCAGGCGCGCTTTCGAACTGAACAAACAATATTTCTCTGGCAAACTGCGCTTTGAGTCTATAGAATATGTAACGGGCCAGAACGCTCAATTCGGCTGCTGCGATTACGAGCGCCGGAAGATCCGCATTGCGCATCACGTCGCGTTCATGCCCGCATGGGTGCGGGATTATGTGCTCGTGCACGAGCTGGCGCATCTTGTATGCCGCGGCCACGGAACCGATTTCTGGGATATCGTAAACCGGTACCGGCATACGGAACGGGCCAAAGGATATCTCCTGGCGAAAGGATATGAACTCAATGAAGAAGCGGAACAGGGATAAGACCAGGTTCACGGAATTGAAAAAGATATACGATACACTTCATGGTCCGCGCGGATGCATGTGGGACAAGGAGCAGACGCACGCGTCGCTGTTAAAGGATCTGCAGGAAGAGGTTGACGAGTTCGTCGAAGCTGTCCGGAACAGGGATTATCCTCATATGAAGGAAGAAGTCGGCGATATCCTGCTCCATGTCATGTTCCAGGCGCAGATCGCGTCCAAATCCGGGAAATTCGATATTGAAGGCGTGATCGACGGCCTGATCAAGAAGCTTAAAAGGCGCCATCCGCACGTATTCGGGAAGCAAAAAGTCGGGTCGACCAAAGAGATCATTGCGAACTGGCATACGATCAAGGCCGGCGAAAAAAAGCGGCTGCGGCCCAGACGCGAAAGAGGCGGGAAATGAATGCGGTTGAGCAAAAGCTGCGGGAAGAGATCATCGGTATCGGCAGAAAATTATACGACCGGTCGCTTGTCGCGGCAAAGTCCGGCAATCTGAGCTGTCGCCTGGACCGCGATACCATGTTGATCACTGCCACCGGCACATGCCTCGGCGCGCTCAAAAAGCGCGATATCGTCCGGGTTGATATTCGCCGCGGCCCCCGCCTGTCAGGCGTTCGTCCATCCTCTGAATATCCGCTTCACAGCATGATCTACCGGAATTTTCCGTGTCAACGCGTCATCCATTGCCATCCGCCTTTGACCAATGCGTATTTTGTTGTGTATCCGCGCCTGGCAGATTTGATCTTCGAAACACGCCATACGATCGGCGACGTGCCCGTGGTCAAACAGTTTACGGTGACGGTTGCGGAACCGGAGCCCGTGATCGCGGCATTGCGCAAAAATCCGCTCGTCGCGCTCAAGAATCACGGCGTCGTAGCTATCGGCGGCGATTTTGCCGAAGGCTTTTACCGCATCGAGGCGCTTGAGTCCGCGGTCGAGATCGCCGCGGTCAGCCGCCTGTTCAAGAAGCGTATCCTTGACGAGCTTGATACATGCCTGAGCAGAAAATTGCGGAAATCGCGATGACACGCGATATCATGGACCTTGATGCGGAACAGCTTGCATCAGTGATCGTTTCGTGGGGATTGCCGCGCTTTCACGCAAAACAGATATTCACCTGGATATACGAGCGCGGCATTTTTGATTTCGATGCCATGTCCGATCTGCCGCGCGGCCTGCGCCGGCGGCTGACCAACGAATGTTCTGCGGGGACCATGCGGGTCGAGAAAACGCGCAGATCCGCGGACGGGACGGAAAAATTCCTTTTTAAGCTTGTTGACGGCGGTATGATCGAAGCGGTGAGCATCCCCGCTTCAGGCAGGGTCACCGGATGCATCTCCAGCCAGGTCGGCTGCAAATTCGCATGCCGCTTCTGCGTGAGCGGCGCATTCGGTTTTCAGAGGGATCTTTCCGCGGGCGAGATGATCGAAGAGGCCCTGTATTTAAGGCATCGCTCGGCGGCGCAATCGTTGACCCATGTGGTTTTTATGGGCAGCGGCGAGCCGCTCGATAATTATGATAATGTCCTGCGCGCGGTCCGCATGTTGAACGCGAAACACGGATTGAACATCGGAGCGCGAAGGATCACCATATCCACCAACGGGCTGATCCCGCAGATACGGCGGCTTGCCGGCGAAGGGCTGCAGATCGAATTGTCCGTTTCCCTGCACGCGGCCGATGAGAGAACCAGGTCCGCGCTCATGCCGGTCAACAAACGGTATCCTTTGAAAGACCTGATCGCTGCCTGCCGCGCATACCGGCAGAAGACAGGCAGACAGGTGACGTTCGAATACGTGCTCATCCGCGGAATCAATTCTTCATTGGCAGACGCGAGAAAATTAGGTACAATATTGCGTGGGTTCGATTGCAAGGTCAACCTGATCCCGCTTAACGCCCAGGCTGATCCCGGCCTTGCGGCTCCGGGCAGGAGTGAGACGGCGGCGTTCAGGCAAGAGGTGGCCAAAAGCGGCGTTCCCGTGACGGTCAGGCAGCCGCGGGGAGAAGATATCGAAGCCGCCTGCGGCCAGTTGCGCGCACGGCATGAGCGGCGCGTCCGCGCCTGAGTGAATTATGGAAATGGTTATTCATTACGCCCGTATCTTATCCAGGAGTTTGATCATCCCGGGCATCGCCGGTATCCTGTGCATATCAGGGTGCATGCGCAGCGATATCGTGAACATAGATTCTTCGGGTAAATACATTGTATGTTTCGGCGATTCCCTGACCCAGGGGTTCGGCGCAGGCCCGAAATCTTCTTATCCGGCGTATCTTTCCAAACTGACGTCCATCCCGGTCGTGAATGCCGGCATTGAAGGAGATACCTCCGAAGGAGCTTTGAAGCGGATCAGGCCCGACGTCCTTGACCGGGAACCGCTTCTGGTAGTTGTCGAGTTCGGAGCAAACGATTTCCTTACCAAAATAGCCCTCGAAGATACGCGGCGCAATATCGAATCGATCATACAGCAATGCCAGAAGCAGGGAGCGATCGTGGCGTTGCTCGATGTCAGCAATATGCATCTCATGTCTGACTACGGCCCGATGTTCCAGTCGCTCAGCCGGCAATACGGGACGATCTATATTCCGAACCTGCTCAACGGCATTTTCGACAAAGCCAGCATGAAAAGCGATTATTTTCATCCCAATGAGCACGGCTACCGGCTTATCGCGCAGCGGGTCTATCGCGCCATCCTGCCATATTTGAACCAGAACGCCCTGCTGACCAAATTCAAAAAAGAATAAGGGCTAAAAACGGGGTCAGAATTATTTAATAAATAATTCTGACCCCGTTTTTAGCCCTTGGTGTAATTCAAAAATATTTTTATTCCCGACCTTGAAAAAACGTCTGGCATGTGCTATCTTTATAAAGTATATCGCACATTCAGCGCAGACATGAATCAGCCACGGTTCTTGATAGAATTCATTCTATCTTAAGGATCGTGGTTTTTTATCGCGTACCGCCGGCGATCAAATCAAACAAAGGAGTGTTCCATGTGCAGTCAGATGAAATCCTCTTCTGCAGCAGCGGTTTTGTTCTTTGCCGCGTGCGCAGCAGGCATTTTTTTTGCAGCATCAGCCTATGCTTATGATTTCAGTTCTTATGTGTATGAATCTCCGTCACACACGATGAATGCGTCTTCGGAAACGGCGGGGCAGTGGCAGAAGCCGGATCTCTCGCAGTTTTCGTTCCAGACCTCTGAAACTTTCCTGCAGGACCGCATGGCGGCCCTCGCGGACACCTATACGTTCAGGCCCGCGATCCAGACGTTCCACGCAGTGGACACGACCGCAGTCGCGCCCGCGATATCCATTCGCCAGGCGGCGATGGTAACGCCGGTCCTGACCGCGCACGTTCAGACGCAGGTATTTCAGATGCCGGGGCAAACAGCTCCTGCAACATCGGCCCAGCCTGTTTCTCCGGCTCCCGCAGCGCCTGTTTCTCCTGCTCCGGGCCCGGCAGTCTCGCCGGTCATTCCAGCAACAGGATACGTGCCGGCAACAGCGCCTCAGATCAACACGAATAACGCGGGGGAATGGACCTATAGCGGGGTTGATCCGGCAGTCCTCGCCATGGTCAGGTCCGGCAGCCAGCAGTATGTGGGCCAGGAAATATCTTTCACCGCAGGAGACCGCGAGTTTTCAGGCGTTGTGATGGCGGCTGAGCTCAATGCGATGGCGGTCAGGGCAGACAATTCAGCCTGGTTCGGGCTCGTGACGACCTCCTCCGATGCATTGACTATTTTCCCGCTGACCCTTTTTGATGAGGGGACCGGAGACCTGTCGAGCGTCGAGGTCCTTGAGGGAGGGACTGCCCTGCGCATGGGAGGCACCGATTATGACGGAGAATACGGGACCGTGGAATTCGACATCGTGACCGGAAAGCCCCTGGTTTTTGAACCCAGTGCGCAGCAGTTGAGCGAGCTTGTCCTGAGCCTTGACGGCGTGGTTTATGAACTGGTGCCCAATTCCGCCAACGGCCTCAATCTCATGCGGATCAACAGTATTTCGTGCGAGAACGGCACAATCGTCATCAACGACTGATAAAAAGGCTAAAAACGGGGTCAGAATTATTTAAAACATAGGGACGGTTCTCGAAGAGAACCGTCCCTATGTTTTCTATGTTTTTGGCTATCAGTCTGGTGCCGAGGGAGGGAGTTGAACCCTCATAGGTGTAACCCTATCGGTTTTTGAGACCGACGCGTCTGCCATTTCGCCACCTCGGCGATTCCGAATGTATATAAATGATACAGTCTAAAATCTTGTTTGTCAATTCTATAAATCTGGGGTATAATACCATGAATTTCAAGGAGGTTCGTATGGGACGGATATGTTTGGGAGCGTTATTGGCAGGGATTTTTGCGTTATCGGGGTGCGCGACGACCCAGTCGCCCAGGGCATCGCAGACCGTATCGGTTTCGGTCGTTCAGGAATACCAGGCCAAGATCAATTCACTTGAGATAGAGCGTAACCGGCTCAAGGATGAGAATTACATCCTGCGCAAACAGCTTGAGGCAGCGAGCAGGCAGGAAGTCCGCATGCCCAATGCCACCGAGATCCAGACCGCGCTTAAAAAAGCCGGTATGTTCAAGGGTATGATCGACGGCAAGATCGGGCCTGAGACAAAAGAGGCCATCATGAAATTCCAGCGGGCCAACGGCATAACCCCCGACGGCGTTGTGGGCAGCAAGACGTGGTCGCTGCTGTCGAAATATATCAGCGGTTGAAATATCGATAGATTCCGGGGCTGTAGCTCAGCTGGGAGAGCACTTGCATGGCATGCAAGGGGTCAGGAGTTCAATCCTCCTCAGCTCCACCATATACAGGCAGGGCCGCCACATTTCTCGACGAGAGGTTTTTGGTGGACCTGCCTTTTTTTTATGCTAAAATGAGGTTCTATGCTGCTCGGGATACAGGTGTCAACAGCCGGCGGGATCTATGAATCGATAACGCGCGCGGAAAAACTCGGCTGCACCGCAATGCAGATATTCAGCCGCGACCCCCGGCAGTGGCGCAGAAGCAGGCTGAAAAAAGCCGATATCGATGAATTCAAACGGCGCCGGGCCGCGAGCAATATAGAAAAAGTCTTTATCCATATCCCGTATTTGATCAATCTTGCGTCCCCGGAGCACGGCCTGTTCCGCGGTTCGATCACCGCGTATGTGCAGGATATGCGCGAGGCCAAGGCCCTGGGCGCGGAATATATGGTCACCCATATGGGCAGCCATAAATTGTCCGGCGAGAAGCGGGGTCTGAAAAAGATCTCGATCGCGCTGAACAGGGTCCTGGAACTGACTGAGGGTTCGCCCGTAAAGATCCTTTTGGAAAACACGGCCGGCAGCGGTTCCTGGCTCGGCTATACGTTTGAACATCATGCGGCTATCATCAGCCGCATCGAACAGAAGGGCCGTATCGGCGCCTGCCTTGATACATGCCATGCGTATGCTGCCGGTTACGACCTGGCAACGGAAGCAGGATACAGCCGGCTCATGGATGAAATAGAGCGCACGGTCGGCATCAGGAATCTTGCGCTTATTCATCTGAATGATACGCGCGATACACTGGGCAGCCATCGCGACCGGCATGAGCATATCGGTAAAGGAAATATCGGAAGAGCGGGTTTCAGGCGGATTGTCAGCGACAAGCGCCTGGGGCATACCGCATGTGTATTGGAAACGCCAAAGGATAGCGCGACCGCAGATGAGCGAAACCTGCTCATTGTGCGGCGGCTGATGCAGCGGGCCGCGCGCAAAGGATGAGGGCCATGGGATTCAAAATACTGGTAGTTGACGACGAGCCGGATATCGTGCAGGTCGTTTCAAACCGTTTGACCCGGGAAGGGTTCGATGTCGCGACCGCTTTTGACGGAGATGAAGCGCTTGCGAAATTCCCCGCATTCGATCCGGACCTGATCCTTCTTGACCTGATCATGCCCAAGCTCAACGGCTTTGAGGTGCTCAAGCAGGTCAGGGAGAAATATACGGACCGGTGGCGCCCGGTCATCATCATCAGCGCCAAGACCGAGCTTGAAACATTGCGCAAAAGCTACGACATGGAAGCTGATCATTATCTTTCAAAACCCTGCGGCATGGACGTCATCCTGCGGGGCATCGAGACCATGCGGTCGCTCATTCCTCTGCGCATCAAACAATAACCTTCATGGAATACTCGTTCAAGGACATTGAAGAAAAGTGGCAGCGGGCCTGGAAGGACCGCAAAAGCTTCGAGGCACGCGCTGTTTCCGGCAGGCCGAAGTATTATTGCCTTGAGATGTTCCCGTACCCGTCGGGCAAGATCCACATGGGACACGTGCGCAATTATACCATCGGCGACGTGTTCAGCAGGTATAAAGCGGCACGCGGATTCCAGGTCCTGCATCCCATGGGATTCGACGCGTTCGGCCAGCCTGCGGAGAACGCCGCGATCAAGAACAAGACCAAACCGGACGCCTGGACCCATCAATGCATCGGGGAAATGGAGCGGGAGCTTCAGAAAATGGGCTTTTCCTATGACTGGGGCCGCGAGGTCTCGACCTGCGATGCGGATTATTACCGGTGGAACCAGTGGATATTCCTTAAGATGTTCGAAAAGGGGCTTGCGTATAAGAAAGCATCGCCCGTTAACTGGTGTCCGTCGTGCGCAACGACTCTTGCGAACGAGGAGGTCATCGACGGCGGCTGCTGGCGGTGTCACAGTCCCGTTGAGCAAAAAGATCTTGAACAGTGGTATCTGCGCATCACCGAATATAAGGAACGTCTTCTTGAAGACCTCAAACAGCTGAAGCATTGGCCTGAGCGCGTCATTGCCATGCAGACAAACTGGATCGGCAAATCCCAGGGCGTTGAGATATTTTTTAAAGTGCAGGGGACCGGGGCGCAACTGCCTGTTTTTACGACAAGAGCGGACACGATCTTCGGCGCAACCTATGTGGTCCTGGCGCCGGAGCATCCGCTGGTCAAAGACCTGATCAAAGGCAAACCGCAGGAGAAAGAGGCCCGCGCATTCATTGCAAAAGTCGCCAAGGAAAGCATGGTCTCGCGCGCATCGTCCGACGTAAAGAAAGAAGGCGTGTTCACCGGCGCCTGCGCGGTCAATCCCGTCAATGACGAAGTGATCCCGATCTGGATCGCCGATTATGTTCTCATGGGATACGGCACCGGCGCGATCATGGCAGTGCCTACGCATGACCAGCGCGACTTTCTTTTTGCAAAAGAGCACGGCCTGCCCATGCGCGTTGTTATCCAGCCAGCAGGAGCCGCGCTCTCTGTCGAAACAATGTCCGAGGCATACGAGGGCTCAGGCGTTGAGATCAATTCCGGCGAGTTCAACGGCTTGACCAACGAAGAAGCCAAGCTGCGTATTGCCGAGTGGATGGAAAAAAAGGGCATTGGCAGGATCGAGACGCACTGGCGATTGCGCGACTGGCTTATTTCCCGCCAGAGGTACTGGGGCACGCCCATCCCGGTCATTTATTGCGAGAAATGCGGTACGATTCCCGTTCCGTACGAGGATCTGCCTGTCGAGCTTCCCGCTGACGCGCCTTTTACCGGCGAAGGCGGCAGCCCCCTGGGAAAGGTCGCTTCATTCGTCAACTGCATATGCCCGAAATGTAAAAGTCCTGCGCGCCGCGAGACCGATACCATGGCGACTTTTTTCGACTCGTCGTGGTATTTTCTGCGGTATTGTTCTCCACAGGAAACAAAAGCGCCGTTTGATGTCAAAGAGGCAAAATACTGGATGCAGGTGGACCAGTATATCGGCGGCATCGAACACGCGATCCTGCATTTATTGTATTCCCGATTTTTTACCAAATTCTTTAAAGACCTCGGCATGGTCGATTACGATGAACCGTTTGTCCGCCTCCTGACGCAGGGCATGGTGCTCAAGGACGGCGAGGTTATGTCAAAATCACGCGGCAATATCGTCGATCCTGATTCCATGATCCAGCGCTACGGCGCTGACGCGCTGCGACTTTTCATCCTTTTTGCAGCGCCGCCTGAGGCAGAGCTTGAATGGGATGACCGCGGCATGGAAGGCGCGCTGCGGTTCCTGAACCGCGTCTGGCGCATCCAGGACAACCTGAAAAGCGAGGCGTCGCAGGATGTAATTAAGGCGCTCCATAAGACGATCAAAAAAGTCACTGAGGATTATGAGAGTTTCAAATTCAATACTGCCATTGCGAGTATGATGGAGCTGGTGAACGCGATCTACCAGGGAGCGGCGGATAGGAACGTATTCTCGACGCTTGTCATCCTCCTGGCGCCGATCGCTCCGCATTTCTGCGAGGAGCTGTGGCAGATTCTCGGCAATAAAGAACCGGTCGCTGCGGCGCCGTGGCCCGCATGGGACGAAAAGATGCTTGTCGAAGATACGGTGGTCATTCCGGTGCAGATCAACGGCAAGGTCAGGTCGCAGATCACGATCCCCTCCCAGGCGGCTTCCGAGGCGGTCAGGGCGATCGTTGACAATGATGCGAAATCCCAGCAATGGATCCAGGGCAAACCGATCAAAAAATTCATCTTTGTCCCCGGCAAGATCGTCAATATCGTAGTATGAGAATATCCGTTATCCTCGCGCATCCCTCTCCCAGAAGTTTTAACGCTGCGATCGCCCGCACTGTTGTCCGGACGCTCAAACGCAACCGGCATTCCGTCATTTTCCACGATCTTTATCGCGAGCAATTCGACCCTGTCCTGCCTGAGCACGAGATAAGAAAAAACGCAAAGCTGCCTGCCCGTATCAAAAAGCATTGCGAGGAGATCAGCAGCGCCCAGGGATTGGTGATCATTCATCCGAACTGGTGGGGCGAGCCGCCTGCGATCCTCAAAGGCTGGGTTGACAGGGTATTGCGGCCTGGCGTTGCGTATGATTTCCCTCCGGGGCCTGAAGGCGCAGCAGGACTGCCCATAGAAATGCTGGGTAACATAACGAAGGTCCTCATTTTTAATACTTCCGATACTCCTGCCAAACGCGAAAACCAGGTTCTGGGAGATCCTCTTCAGAAAATATGGGAAAATACTCTTGCTTTCTGCGGGGCAAAATGCTTGAGCAGAAAAATGTTCCGTGTTGTCGTCACCAGCACCCCTCAGATGCGCGCTCGTTGGCTAAAAGACGTGGTTAAGCGGGTTGAAACCGCTTTCAAAACATCCCTCCCTGCGTCTTGAAATCCCCTATATATAATATATAGTTATAATATAAGGTTGATAGACCTATTTGGCGTGGCCGGATAAGTCCTATCTTTTTATTTTACCCGCAAAATAATAACTTATAAAAAGTATGTTCAAGCGGATCATTGCCTTACTAATTTGTTTTTGTTTTATTTCCGAGCAAACCGGCTATGCACAGGTCGCTGGCCAGTTTGCCGTGCCCGCGTATTTAAGCAATCTCGCGCCTGTTGCAGACAGGTTCAGGCCTGTTCAGCTGCGTTCAATTGAATTCGATCCGAGCACAAACAACTTCCAGCTTCTTCTTGATCAAGGGGACCTTAAAAGTCTCACGCCCGGCCAGGCAGAAGAATCCTCCCGAAAACTCTTTGAATATTTCAAAATAGGCCTGGCATTACCCAATAGCATGTTTTGGGTAAATCTACGACCTGATTCTCCTGATAATGTCATCGATCCGTATCTGGAAAAGACGGACCTTGGAAAAGTTCTGCTTGAGGCTGACCTGCAGTTGAAGAAAGACCTCGCGCGTTTTACCAATCCCGATACACCCGAAGGCAGGCAATACTGGAACAAGCTGTATGAGAAAGCAGAACAGACTTACAGCGGGCAGGATATAGAGATACCGACATTCACCCGTCCGTGGATCGTGCCTGGCGAGATCATCATCAGGGAAACCCCCCAGGGTGTATTCATCTACAAGGCGACCCTGCAAGTTATGCTCGAGCAGGATTACATAAAGGACTCGCCGTTCTACAATTTCGACGACCCGAATGTTAAAAAGCTGAATGAATATTCCTCAGACCTTGTGCGCCAGCTGATCATTCCGAAGCTGACCAGGGAGGTGAATTCCTCCAAGAGATACGCTGAGCTTCGACAGGTGTATTATTCGTTAATCCTGGCACAATGGTTCAAGTCGAAAAATGAGGATAACCCTGTCATCGACGGAAAAGATCTGAACGGACTCGCATCAAAAGAGGCATGGTCGAAAGCATCCTACTTTAATGCCTACAAACGGTCCTTTTCCGAAGGCGAATACAGAAAAGAAGAAACCATAAACAGCCCATACGGCGTAACCATAAGGCAGTATTTCTCCGGCGGCATACAGGTCGCAGGCGGCAGCTTGACCGCGATCCCATCGTCCTCGTTAGACAATCGTGAATACGTGAGTGATTTTATTATACAGAATTTATCTATCGGCGATAAAAAGGGATCCGTGCCGCGAGACGGCGGAAATCAGTCACGCGGGGAAGATGAGAATGACACGCGAATTCCTTATGATGATGAGGTCAGACAGGCCAAAGATTTCCTGGCGGCTCAGGGATATTCTGAAATTCAGATTGCCGGCTGGCTGGCGCGCGGCAGGGCTAAATTACTCGAGATAGCGGAAGAGGCAGGATTTCAGTTCTCTCAGGCAGACGGCAGTCAATCTCGGCGCGACGGCGGCGAAGAGGATATCATCGGTGAACTGATACTGCCTCCGGGCAGCAAGAGCGTGCGCCTTTTCAGCGCCCCGCCGGAAAAGAACATCCGGTCCAAGATACTGGCCACCGTATATGCAACGGGATTTCGCGACAAAAATGATCCGGAGACAAGGATAGTATGGTTCAGGCCAGCGGAGGCCAAGGAATTCTCTGCTTTACAGAGCAATGCGATAGCTGAAAGCCTGGCACAGGCAAATAAGGAAATCAAGATCCGGCTGGGAATGTCAGTTCAGGATAGCCTGGAACAGCTCTTGTCCAAGCATTATCTGATTGTTGGCCGTCGGCTGGTTATCATGCAGGCAGATGGCACCATATTGACCGCGCCGATACAGGAAGCGACATATGATCGACTGCAATTAATTATGAACCGGGAGCAGGGATCCGGCAGAGCCGGAGGTTTCTATAATCGTGATTATATGAAGCATCAGGATTTGCGAAATCCCCGCGGCCGTTTACTGACAGACCTCGAAGAAACAAAAGCCGACTTGCTCAGCCCGCAGCATGAAGACGCGGTGCAGCGGGACGGCGGCACGGGCGACCATGCAGAAGCGGTCCGGCAGCAGCGGGAGCTCGTGCAGGAATATTTTGACGCGCGGGGCATCGATTCTTTGCCAGAAGAGATCCCTGCCAACGGCCTTCGGGCTCTGGCAGACGATATCCGCGGCAAAAAGCACGCGCTGATCGAGCAGATCATCCCCCTGATGCTGGCGCACTACGGCATCCCGTCGCAAAGGAAGCTCAGGCGGTTCAAGGATCTGATGGCCGGCGATCTGCGCGCGTGGACGTACGGGGACCTGCTTTTGCTTCGCGATGATCTCCGGAACTGGAAAATACAGGAAGGCATGGTCAGCGCTAACACGCCGCAGCCGCAGGGCATGCTCTCCCGGCGTTTTAAGACGCTGGCGGTTTTTGCTTTCTTTGTCGTTCCGTCGTTTTTTATAGGAGGATTCGTTCACGCGTATGTAAGCGGCATGGCCGATGATCACACATCCGATCCTCTCGGCCCGGATATGCAGCCGCTGCACCTGACGACTTTTAATCATATTGAAAAAATCCCCTATTCAACCGATTACACGTCGTTCTTTTTATCTGAGCCGGAGGGGTTAACCGATAATACCTCGCATCCGGTCAGCATATCGCTCGTTGTCAATCCGCTTCCAGACCTGTATCTTGAGCAGCAAAACGCCTCGTATGTAAAAACTCATGATGTTCCGCTTCTGTTGGTCGTCAACGGCAACGCGGTACAGAATCTGAGCAGGTATTTGAATGAATATACGCTTTACGGCGCCCGCGACGGGCATATCATAGAGATCCTTGATATCACAGGCAGGGATCCCAAAGCCATTGCGGAATATCTCAACGATAAAGGCAGAATGGGATATCAGATAGGGTTTGTGGGCGATCAGGTCGATGTCTTGAGCGGGGTTCCTGCCGATCATGACGAACTGCAGGACCTGGAAGCTTTGAGAGACGAAGTGAACGATCTGGTCAGGGAATACAGGAATACGCATAAAGATACGCGCGATATTGACAAGGAACTCTTGAAACACCGCGACCTGACGGATCAAAGCTTCAGCGCGCAGGTTTCCATGGTTGGCATGATCCAGCGGGGAGAAAAAGAAACTCGTCCCGAGGAGTGGAATGAACTGCGCGAGCGGCATGCGCGGCTGCAGGCTGATCTGCGGCAGGCCGAGGAAGAACTCGGGCCGATAATTCCTGCCGCGTCTCGCTTCAAAGAGTTTTTATTTGAGAAAGAGGAGGCGGGCGCGATAGACCGTTATATTCAGGCCGGCAATGATCCGCAGGCCCTGTTCCCTGATACCTATACTGAAAGGGAGGCATTCCACTGGAGCAGTTATCTGGCCCAGGGTGCGTTCAATTCGATCAAAGTTTACAAAACTGCCGGCGCAATGCATGCGCCTCAGGACAGCGGCGCGATCAAAGATATCCAGAAAACGCGGGCGCTCAGGACCGTGCTTGAAAAAGAGCTGGGCGCTTACAAAGAAAAGTACGGCGTTGCGTTCCAGCAGGATTACGAAGCGTTCGAGGCCCAGATTCCCGATGCGCATACCATCGTGTCCATGGATCTGCTGCACAATGAGCCGAACGAGCAGTGGACCAAAGAGAAGAGAACGGATATGTACCAGATCCTTGATCTGCAGAGTTTTCTTGGGCAGGCCGGATATGACTCGGTTTATCAGGCCGCAGACGGCAGGATCTATGAGAGCGAAGAGGCGTTCCGCGCGTATGAGGATTACGTGCTTTTCAGAGAACACGCCCTGGAGCGGTGGGAGAAAGAACCCGATGTGGCGCATGCGGTCATCTGGTTGTATCTGATCGAGCCTGATCTGGCCCGGACCGCCATGTCAGGCAATGTCTCGATCACGCTCGTCGACGAACTTCCCCTGCCGAATCCCTGGGCAGAAGGCATGGCGCTTCCGCGCATCGGATTTCCGCACGTGCTGGTCAAAGGCGCCGATATTTACATATTAAAAGATTCATTCGATTCTTACTCGACCGATCTGAGGGTCCGTATTGTGGCGCATGAAAGCAGCCATGCGGTCAATGAGATCCACGCGTATAATGACGCAGGGCCGTTCGGGGTGCTCCGCTGGGCTTTGTGGTATATGCTCAATCCGGGCGATGAAGAGAAACGCATGAGGATGAGGGAGCAAAAGGTAGGGAACATCAGCGGCAAGGTGATCGACCCGTATTTTTCAGACCGCATTGACCGGCTTGACCCGGATGAGCATAAATATCTGATTGAGAAGATCAACGAGGCGCGTGAGGATTCGGCGCCCGACTCCAACAGCACGGATATCTTTCCAGCCGAAGTCCAGCGGACGTATGAGTTGACGACGCGAGGCGCGTTATTCGGTCTCTTTTTAGGACCCGCGGCTCTTCTTACCAGAATGCGTGCGGTGAAGTCCCGGCTCGTATGGTTCGCGCGCAGAGCGTTCGGCCAAGAGGATATCGCCGATCGGATGCGTATTCTTTCCCGTGAAGCAAAGATCGTCGAAAAAACCATCGAGTTTGCGGTGCCTCCTGTTGAAGCGAGAATGAACGGTCAGCGGGCAATCGAAGAAAACAATAAGTTCCTCGCCCTGGTCGATTCAGTCATGGAAGACACCATCCTCTTCGGCCTGAAATACAAGGAACCGTTTACGATCAGGTTCCGGGAATTTTTCGGAAACGGGAACGGATTCGAGGGAAATATGGCAACGATAACCGAGACAACGCTCAAGACGCTTATACGCAAACTTGCAGTCAACGGATATGACGCTGTTGCGACATTCCACGATCGCGAGTATATGGGGAAGATCGGATGTGCTGATAGGCCGATACCGGAAAAGGTCAGATTGACATTCGCCGCACACTGGGCAACACATCCGCAGACCGGGAAAGAAAGCCTCAGGATCACGATCGCGGATAACGGCGCAGGCTTGTTCGCTGCCGATACCAGGCACAAATCGTTCGTTGAAGGAAGTAATCTCTATTTCGGCGGCGCCGGGCTGGATACCCGGATGATCAGCAAGGGCGACAGCGCGACCGGCGCTCAAGGGCTCCTGGCATATCTGTGGGGTTTGGCGGGAGTCACCATACCCAAGAATCAGGATAATGAAGATGCGACAGAGCAGTTTTACAGCCTGACGTACGGCGATGACGGATGGGGAGCGACGGTGACCGTCTGGCTGCCGCGGGAATGCCTGGTGCAGCGCGACGGCGGCACTGGGTCGGAGCATACACCGCTAGCTGACCGGGGTGCAGAGGAGCAGATCGTAAAGATCGTTGACCGTACGATTGGGTTTCTTTCGCACTCAGAACCCATGGATAAGGATTCAATGATCAAACAGAAGAGTGAATTTGTAACGTGGCGCTTTGATTCCCTTGTTAAGAATACCATTCTGGCTGATCTCGAGTTTAAAAAGCCGTTTATCGGCGACTTCCTGGATGTGAACGGCAAAGAAATGACTATTTTCGAGCGATCTTTACAGAATCTCATCCTTCGGCTTGTGCGGAACAGTTATGACGCCGTAGCCACATTCCATGACAGAGAATATATGGAGGAAATCGGGCACGCCGCACAACAGCCTCCCGTAACAGGGATCCTTAAGTTGAGTGCCGGTTGGGTTATGCATAATGAGAAGGAGAGCTTGCAGATACGGATCAAAGATAATGGCGCGGGAACGTACGCCGCCGATACGCGACGGAAAGAATTAATGAGGGAACGCGGTTTTGATCTCTATTTCGGAGGGAGCGGTATAGATGTCAATATCATCTGCCGCGGAGACAGTCAGACCGGCAGCCCGGGATTGCTGGCCTCTCTATGGCGTGAAGCAGGAGTGCCGGATGCGGAGTTCTCCTCCGTGGAACATGAAGATGCCGGGGGAACGACGGTCACGATCTGGCTGCCGCGGGAATGCCTGGTGCAGCGCGACGGCGGCACGGAGCGGCCCGCGGCGCAGCGGGACGACGACAAGAGTAATGAGACCGCTCGGTTCGATCAACAAGCAGACGATATCCGGGAAAAAATCAGGAAGATATTTGATGCGTCCAAAGAAACATGGAAGGATCCCAAATTGCAACTGACCGAAGAAGTTCTTGAGCGCTATTTCCGGCAGGTCCTCAGGAAATTCAACATCGGGACCACCGAAGAGGTTATCTGGAGGATGGTACAGAAGCACATGAACAAAAGCATAAAGAAAGAAATAATTCTGATACGGCATTCCGTAGAGTCCTCGGTGTCTCAGCAAAGGCGGATGGAGGAAAATGACGTCTTGTTGACGGATTTTCTTAATGCAATACATGTGAATCCGCCTGTGCCATATGACGTGAAATTTGTCCCGGGCCATATCGTTGAAAAATATGTGGGCGTCTACTCTGCGGGATACTTTCCCTTCCACCAAACCTATGTTATTCCTTCTGAATTGGATGGCCCGCTGCTGACAATGCTACTGCTTCATGAAGGTTTGCACCACAACTCCCGCGGTTTAAGAAGCATTGGCAAGATCCTTGACGAAGGGGTCACTGAATATGCCGCCTGGAAAATAGCGACGTCGAGTTTAAAAGACTTCTTGATCGATGCCGCGGACACAAACTATCCCCTGGATCTACAGGCACAGGAATTAGAGCGCAAAGTCCTCGGCGTCAAGAATTCCTATGCCCCGGCGTTATTTTTGGCTTGCAGAGTGATTGAAGCAGTGGGGGAAGATGTTGTCTTCGAAGCATATTTTAAAGGAAATATAAAAGTTTTAATCGCGGCATTAGGTAAGGATGCAATACGCCAGCTCAAGGGATTGGATAAGCTGAAACCATATGACGAAAAGATCATGCCGCAAGTGCCGAAAATAATAGATGCGATCGAAAAAAATCAAGCGTCTCATAACGACACACAGCGGCCCAAGGTGCAGCTGGACGGCGGAGAGGTCCGGGATATAGACGCGCAGCAGCAGGACCTCGCCGGCATTGATTTCCGGGCGCTGCACGGCGGCGGTCAGCCGCAGCAGGCGCCCGTGATGATGCCGCAGGCGATGCTGGAAATGCAACAGCTGGCAAGAAATTCAAAAATACAGGACTTGGACGCAGAGTGGAAAGCCATCGAGGCGCAGATGCGCGCAAAAGAAATGCCCTACGCCAGGATGAAGGAATATGTTGCTGTCTGCGTTTGCCGGCCTGATGCAGGGGAACATCTGGAGAAAACGGCCCGCTGTATCCTGAATATCCTGCGCTTGGAAGAGGAGCAGGGGCTTGCGACGCGGACTGAGTTGACAGATATTCTTGTCTGCATAGGATAATTGAGAGGTGAAATCGCTTTCAAAAACAGGCTAAAATGCCCTTGATAACAGCCGTCCCTGGGGTATATTTAGATTGAAGGTATGTCCGCGGAAAACAGAAAGAGGGAGCATGGCAGAGCGATACACGCAGTTGTGCCCGAAATGCGACACGTACCATACGGCGATCTATAAGACCTGCACGAAATGCGGTTCTGCGTTACGGCCGGCAGGCGAGGTCCTCGGCCGCAAAGACCTTATCGCGACGCTGGTCGGTTTTACCGTTACCCTTTTTGTTTTCCTCGGCGCGAACGCAGCCATGCGCGCGTTCGGCCAAAATTAAGCAATAAGCGATCCCGGATTATTAAGAAAAGCCACGGTTCTTAATAGAACACATTAAGGATGGTGGTTTTTTTATGGGCGATCATGAAACGAAGTTCTGTCCGCACTGCCGCGCGCGATACCGGACGATCCTCGATACCTGCATGTTCTGCAACAGCCATCTGCGCGCCGTGGTCGATCCCGTCGGGACTCCTGCCCTGTTCATCGTTGTCGTCAACCTCGCCGCAATTCTTCTTTTCTGCCTTATCGTATTGAAATAATCCGGTGAGATAACGGGCCGGTGAGCGTCTATTTATACGGAGGCTCACCATGATCCCGTTCACCAAACAGGAAAGCCGCGCTGCCGTGTTCCTTGCCCTGGTCATCCTTTCAGGCGCTGCCATCGGTTACGCGAGAAAACAGTCGGCCGTATTGCGGCCTGTTTTCTGTTTTGACCGATCATACGGCAAGGTCAATATCAATACCGCCGATACGGAATTGCTCAAGGAACTGCCCGGTATCGGCAATACGCTTGCGCGGCGCATTATCGACTATCGCTCGGTCAACGGCCCGTTCGCGGATATCGACGCCCTGCGCAGGGTCAAGGGCTTGAACGGATCCAGATTCGAGCGCCTGAAAGAGGCGGTGTGCGTGGAATGACGATATGAAAAATCCGTTCGCCTGGATCGCGCTGTATTTCAGCCTGGGCATCGTATGCGCCCGGCAGTTCCCTGTTCCTTTTTATTATGCCTGGTGTATCGCTGCAGCGTGCTGCGTAATGAGCGCGATCGCGATGCGGATGACAGAGAAAGCGCCTGCAGTATTTTTCAGCCGCTTTTTTTTGTCATGCGCGCTTTTTTTCTGCGGCGCCGCATGCATGGTCAATGCGAATACATGCCCGGCAGATCATATCAGGCATCTTGTGTTTAAGGCAATGGGCGGTCCGTGCGTTGTCCGCGGTCGTGTTGGAGGAGAAACCGGAACGGCAGGTTCTCGCACCGTATTCGATTTGAAAACCGACCGCGTGATCATCAATTCGTATTCATACGGTTGCAGCGGCGTCATTCGCGTTGTTACGGATGGAGCGGTTTTCCTCGAACACGGTACGTGCGTTGAAGCAACGGGAATGCTGGGTTTGCCGTCGCGTTTCCGCTCATCCGGCCGCACGAGCATACGGGACCGGCTGAGGGACCGGGGGATATATGCCGTATTAAAGGTCAGATCAGTGCATCGAATACGCATTCTTGCCCCTGACAACCGGCCCGGAATGGTCGCGGTATGCCTGCGCGTAAAACAACGCGCCCAGGATATTGTTGATCGGTATATGCCGCCGCCGGCAGCCGGGATCATGAACGCGATGCTCCTGGGAGACAAGGCCGGGGTTCCCCGCGTCATCTATAATGACATGATCAGGTCGGGGACCGTGCATATTCTCGTGGTCAGCGGGTTCAATGTCGGCGTTATTGCCGGCGCCTGCGCCCTCGTTTTGAAGATCATGCGCATTCCCCGTTATGCGCGGCTGATCATTATCGTCCCGGTTCTTATCCTCTATTGTTTAATGACCGGAGCGTCGCCTCCGGTGGTCAGGGCAACGATCATGGGTATTTTTTTATTCTTAAGCTGGTATGTGCGCAGGGATCCGTCCATATCGCAGGCATTGAGCCTTTCAGCGTTCAGCATCCTGGCGTTCGACCCGCGGCAGCTGTTCAATGCGAGTTTTCAATTGTCGTTTGCCGCTGTCGCAGCGGTCGGCTTATTATCGCCTGTTGTTGCCGGCCTGCTCAAGACAAGCAGGATCCCTTTCAGGCCGCTGCGCTGGACCGCTCAATTGAGCGTTGTTTCCCTGTCCGCGTGGCTCGGCACAGCGGGATTCATAGCGTATTATTTCAGGATCATCGCTCCTGTTACCGTGCTCGCTAATATATTCATACCGGTGATCGCATCGCTGATCACTCTATGCGGTGCGGGCCTTATCGTATCAAGCTTTCTATGTCCTTATATTGCATATAGTTTCGCTTCTATGAGCGAATTCCTTATCCTTTCTCTGCTCCGTCTTAACAGCCTTCTGATCAGGATCCCCTGGGCCTACTGGCGGTTTCCTTAATACATTTGACAAAACCATATGGCCATGTTAGAGTAGATATACTATGAAAACATTCATGATCGCATTGGCCGTTTTGTTCGTGCTGGCAGGCAGTCCATGCCATGCATATTGGATATGGACCCCAAAGACCGGCAAGTTCATCAATCCCAAGACTGAAGTGAAGTCCACACCTAAAGACCAGCTCGCATTCGCCGTGGAACTTTTCGGAAGCAAGAGCTACGAAGAAGCGAAAAAAGAGTTCAAAAAGCTTATCCGCAACTATCCCAAGGCGGTCGAAGCGGCAGAATCACAGTATTATCTCGGCCTGATCGATGAAACGCAGGGCAATCTGTACGAGGCGTTCCTGTCCTACCAGAAGGTCGTGGAGAAATACCCGTTTTCCGAACGGATCGGAGAGATCATTGAGCGCGAGTTCAAGATCGGCGAAGAATTCATGTCCGGGACCAGGCGCAAGGCGTTCGGCGTCGTTCTGCCGGTTGATAATCCGGCGATCGAGATATTCACCAAGGTCATCGAGAATTCCACATACGGGCCGCTTGCGCCGAAAGCCCAGTATAAGCTGGGTCTCGTGTTCAAGAGCATCGAGCGTTATTATGAGGCAGAGGAAGCATTCAGTAAAGTGGTCACGGTGTATCCTGACAGCGAATGGGTCGAGCCCGCGAAGTTCCAGCTGGCGTTGACGCGGGCGAGCGTATCGCGGTCGCCTGCCTATGACCAGGGCGCGACCCGCGAGGCAAAACAGAAATTCGAGGAGTTCGTGGTCCAGCATCCCGATGCCATCCTGACGCCGGAGGCTGAAAAGCATATCAGGGCCCTGAACGCAAAAGAAGCGCAGAGCCTGTACAGCGCCGGCTTGTTCTATGAGAAGCAGAAAGCCTGGGCCGCCGCGCGCAGTTATTACCGGGACATCATGGACAATTACCCTGATTCCGTGTCGGCTGCAAAAGCCGCCGAACGGCTTGCGATCATGGGAAAACGGGGGCATTGATGATCATGGACAGGAAAAAGCGTTTATTGCAGTTGGTCCTTCCGGTGTGTTTGTTCGTCGCAGCCGGCTGCGGATATACCACGCGCTCGATGCTCGCCGGCAAATACCGCACGGTATATATCCCGCCTTTTTTCAGCTCGATCGACATCACGCGGGAAGCCGATGCCGGGAACAAGTATAAGCTTTACCGGCCGGGGCTCGAAACCGATATCACCAAGACCCTGACGAATAAATTCCTTTTCGACGGCAATGTCCGGCCTGCCGATATGGACAGGGCCGATCTCGAATTAAAGGGCGAGCTTGTCGAATTCAGGCGCGATGCGCTCCGGTACCGGGAGAACGACGAAGTGGATGAATACCGGATCAACCTCGTCGTCAATATCAGCCTGTGGGACAGGAAAGAGAACAAGCTTCTCTGGGAAGAAAAAGGTTTCACCGGCGACACCTCGTATTTCCCCGCGCAGAGGTCGGAAGATGCGGCGATCAGGGCCGCTCTGGACGACCTTGCCCGCAGGATCGTCGCCCGCGTCGTCGAAGAATGGTGAAGAGAGACAGTATATATCTGGTCACCGGCCAGGATGCGCCCGCCAAAGACAAAGTACTCAGCGAGATCAAAGCTCAGTACCTTTCCGCAGATACCGCTCAATTCGATCTGGACATCCTCTACGCCAGGGATATAAACCTCAAGGGACTGCAGGAGCGATTGTTGTATCATGCCGCTTCGTCAGGCCGCAGGATCGTCGTGATCAAACAGGCAGGCGCGCTTAAAAAAGATTGCAAGGAATATCTGGAAAAATACGCGCGCTCGCCGGACCCCGGCGTGATACTGGTCATTGATATGGCCGAATTCGACCGGAAAGACCGGTTTTGCGCAGCCATGGCTGCGTGCGCGGCGGTCAGGCAGTTCAGACAGGATGCGTATTCGTCGGCGTTCGGCCTTGTGGACGAGATCCGCGCGGGCAGGACGGCACACAGCCTCAAGCTGTTGCATCAACTGCTTAAGAAAGGCCAGAAGCCGGAGATGATCCTGGGCGCATTGCGTGCAGGGCTGACAAGGAATCAGACGAATGTCGGCTTAATGCGCCGGCTCAACAGATCGCTTCTGGAATGCGATCTGTTGATCAAAACGAGCGGCCTGAAACCTTCCTTTGCCCTTGAGCGGCTGGTCGTGAGTTTATGCGGCTTTAAGCAGGCGTTTCGCGAGGCGTGATTTGTTGCGGTTAGCCGTGTTCGGATGAATGACGCGCTTTTTGGCGGCCTTATCGAGCAGAGACGTTACTTTCGTAAATAACGTTTTTGCTTCAGCGGCATTCTTAACGGTCAGCAAGCCCAGGTACTGTTTTATGCTTTTTTTGAGCTCGCGCCGTATTTTCTGGTTGCGGGAATGTCTTTTCGCATCAACGCGCATCCGCTTTACGGCAGCACGACGATTAGCCATACGGTAACTCCTTCGTAAAAATAAGGTTTAGTGTCAGGTTTTAAAGAATAACATAATTTCAAACATATGTCAATAAATAAAAGCTCAAAAGATACCGATCGCGGGATCGCCCGTTCCGCCGGCGTGATCGCACTGGCGACCCTCGCGTCGCGCATCCTGGGTTTTGTCCGCGATATCGTCATTGCCCAGCTTTTCGGCGTGTATCTGTACGCTCAGGCGTTCGTCATCGCGTTCAAGATCCCGAACCTGTTCCGTGACCTGGCCGGAGAAGGCGCGGCAAACGCCGCATTTGTGCCTGTTTTCAGCGAATATCTTGCCAAAGAGCGCGCGAAGGAGTTCTGGGACCTGGCCAATGTGATCATGAACCTGCTGCTCGTCCTTTTGTCAGCGATCACGGTCCTGGGGATGATCCTGTCCCCGGTTATTGTCCGGCTTATCGCGCCCGGTTTTGCCGCCGATCCGGCGAAATTAGCCGCGACGATCACGCTCAACAGGATGATCTTTCCGTATGTATTGCTCATCGGGCTCACCGCGTATTGCACTGCGGTCCTGAATTCTCTGCGCCATTTTACGCTTCCCGCGTTCGGGCCCTGCCTGTTGAACATTTCGATCATTCTGTGCGCGCTTGCGTGGGGGGAAGGGACCACGGGCCTTGCATCAGGCGTGCTTATCGGCGGCGCGCTGCAGCTTGCCATCCAGCTGCCGATGTTATACCGGAAAGGGTTCCGTTTTCATCCGTCAGCGCGGTTTGGCCATCCTGCGGTCAGGCGGATCGGCGTTCTGCTGACGCCGCGGCTTTTCAGCTCGGCAATATACCAGTTGAATAACTTTGCCGATTCCATTTTCGGGTCGCTTGCCTGGATCGTGGGCGACGGCGGCGTTGCCGCGCTTTATTTCGCGTACCGGCTGATCCAGTTCCCGCTGGGCATATTCGGGAATTCGCTGTCGCAGGCGATCCTGCCCGCGCTTTCTTCCCGGGCGGCCGAAGGGGATCACGCGCAGTTGAAAGAAACGCTTCTTTTTGGCCTTCGTTCCGTTCTTTTTGTCATGATACCCGCGTCCGTCGGGTTCATGGTCCTCTCAAAGACGGTCATATCTTCCCTGTTCCAGGGGGGCAGGTTCAATGCGTATTCGACCGGGATCACGTCGGGCGCGTTATTTTTCTACAGCATCGGGCTGTTCGCGTACGGAGCGACGCGCATCGTGCAGTGCGGATATTTCGCGATCAAGGACACGGTGACGCCGGCAAAGGTCGCCGCGATCGCGCTTGTCCTCAACGTCTGCCTGAACGCGATCTTTATGTTCCCGCTCAAACTGTCCGGCCTGGCGCTTGCGACGTCGATATCGGGCATCAGCAGTTTTCTGATGCTTTTTATGATATTGCGCAGGAAACTGGGTGGATTCCGCGTCCGGGGCCTGCTTGAATTTTCGTTCCGGGTGCTGTGCGCCAGCATTATCATGGGCGAGGTCTGCTTTATCGCCTCGACATACCACGTCGCCCTGCGTAATCACCTGCTGGTCCGCGCATTCGATCTCGCGCTTCCGATCGGCTGCGGCATCGCCGCGTACGTCATCATGTGCCATGCCCTCCGGATCGAGCAGATCAAGAGTTTTTCGAAGATGTTCGGGATCCGTTCATAGTTCAGGTTGCGGCATCCGTTCTGCCTGCGATCCGAAGGGCGTTGGAGGCCCCGAGCGGGCATGGATTGCCGCTGCCAATGATGGTCTGCAAGAGCGAGGGGCCGGAATCGAGCGACTGCGGCCACGCCGGGGCCGCAGGAGCGTCCCTGAGGACGCAGGCAGAACGGATGCCGCAACGGGAATACGATGGATACAGAACTTAAGCGAAAAGTCGATGCGCTTCCCGAAGCCCCGGGCGTCTATATCTACAAGGACGCTTCCGGCAATATCATATATATAGGGAAGGCGAAGGTCCTCAAAAAGCGCGTGCAGTCGTATTTCAACCGGTTCCTTTCGGCAAAGACCCAGGCGCTCGTCGGCCGTATCTTTGACCTTGAATATATCCTCACCCCCACTGAATTCCAGGCCCAGCTTCTCGAAGCGTCGCTTATCAAGGAAAAACAGCCGCAGTATAATATCAGCCTGAAAGACGACAAATCGTTCCCGCTGATCAGGATATCGGACGATGCGTTTCCCGCGATAACGATATGCCGCAACAAGGACCCGGAAAAGCGCAGGAAAGACAAAGCGGTATATTACGGCCCGTACGCGAATTCAAAGGTCCTGCGCCAGGCGCTCAAGGCCGTGCGCAAGATATTCGGTTTCCGCACGTGCGCGTCCATGCCTGCCCGGCCGTGCCTGTATCACCGGCTCAGGCTGTGCCCTGCGCCGTGCGCCGGCCTCATCGATATGCAGAAATATGCCGGGATCATCCGCGATATCCGCTTGTTCCTCGATTCGAAATACGAGCAGCTCATCGATACGCTGTCGTTCGAGATGCGCCGGGCGTCTGAGGAGCGCCGGTTCGAAGATGCGGCTGTATTGCGCGACCGGATCTTCGCGCTCTGCGCTATCGGCAGGGATACCGTGCATTTTACCAGCGCCGACCAGCTTGAGGATCTCAAGCATCTGGCGGGCCTGAAGCATATGCCGCTGCGCATCGAGGGGTTCGATATCTCGAATATCTCCGGCCAGGAGGCCACGGGTTCGATGGTGAGCTTTTATAAAGGCGCGCCCGATAAAAAGAATTACCGCCGCTTCAGGATCAAGACGGTCTCGGGCATCGACGATTACGCCATGATCAGGGAAGTGGTGCGGCGCAGGTACGCGCGCCTGACAACGGAGCGCGCCGGCTTGCCAGACCTGGTGATCATTGACGGCGGGAAACAGCACCTGGCAGCCGCTCAGGAGGTCCTCGCGGGCCTCGGGGTATCATGCGCGCTGTTAAGTATTGCCAAAGAGGACGAGAACCTGTATATTAAAGGCAGGGACAAGCCCGTCCGGCTTAAGCACGATACTCCTGCGTTGAACCTGATCCGCAGGGTCAGGGACGAGGCGCACCGGTTTGCGCGGGCATACCATCATCTTCTTCACAGCAAAAAGACCTTCGGATCATGACTCCTTTTGCGCGGAAAGTCTACCGTATCGTCAGCGCCATTCCCGTCGGGCAGACGCGGTCGTATCGATGGGTCGCCGCTCAAGCGGGCAGGCCCGGCGCGTGCCGCGCGGTCGGGCAAATACTGAAGCACAATCCGTGGCCCGGGATCATCCCCTGCCACCGGGTGATCGCCAGCGATCATTCGCTCGGCGGGTACGTGTTCGGGCTTCGCAGAAAAAAAACGCTTTTAGATTATGAAAGGGCCATACGGCAATGTCTGCTGACCAGAAAATAAGGACCGTCCTTTATTACGTCAGCGTGTCCGTTTTTCTTGTGGGGCTGCCGTTCATCCTGGCATTCTCCCTCAGTTATAAATTCGACCGCCGCAGTTTTAAATTCACCAAGACCGGCATCATCTCGGTCAGAAGCCAGCCGCCGGGCGCCGGGGTCACCATTGACGGCGAACGCCTTGCAGATAAAACGCCGCTTTCCGTCACCGAGCTGCTCCCCGGCACGCACAGCGTTACGCTTGAACTGGAAGGCTATTATCCTTATGCCCGCGATGTCGAGGTGGAAGGGGCCCGGGTTTCGCGGCTGGAAAAAGTCATCCTGTTCCCCTTACGGCCCGATATCCAGCAGGTGAACAAGGAGCGGATATCGCTGTTCTGGACCGACGATGCCCGTGCCTCGGTATATTACGTCAACCAGGATGAGAACCTGGTGTATCGTTCGGACCTCGAAGGCAACCGTTTCGAACAGCTCTGTTCGTTCACGCCGATCGCGCCTCTGCCCAGGAAGTGGGAGATCTCTCCGGACCGGACACGGCTTGCGTATTTTAATCAGCGCCAGGTCGGTATCGTCGAATTGCCTCAGGGGAAGAGAAAACCAGTCTTTCCTAATACCGTCATCCTGAATTTCCCGTCTGACACGATCAACGATATGTTCTGGTATGCGGACAGCTATCATATCATTCTGATCTGCAGAAAACGCATTGTTATCTGTGAGGCGCGCGAAGGCGCCGGCCCCGTGACGCTGGTAAACCTGGCAAAGCGCAACTCCGCAGGCTTCTATGATCCCCGGTCCGACAGCCTGTATTTCATGGATTCCCAGGAGGCTCCGGACGGCAATACGTACGACAATCTGTACCGGCTCGAGATGCGAAACCGCGTGTATCCGTTCACCCTGCCCGATTTTATAACGCTCAAAGGCCTTGAGCAGCGCATGAATCTGCTCGACTGGCGGCTGGAAGAGAAGAAAGATGGGAAAAAACCATAACCGGCGCCTGATGCGCATCCTTGAAATAGCGCCGGGAGCTCTTTCATGGAGCATCATCGCTTTTTTCGTCGTTCTGGCGATCTGGAAGCCCGTTTATTGCGCCGTCCTCATCATCGTTTTTGATTTCTACTGGATCATCCGCACGATTTACCTGACGACATTGCTGCTTCTGGCAAACCGCCAGCTTGCAAAACAGCGCAGGCGGCCGTGGTTCCGCGCGTGCCAGAAGATCCCCGCGTGGGAGCAGATCTACCAGCTCGTCATTTTTCCCGTCTATAAGGAAGGGCCCGATATTCTGCGGCCTTCCCTCGAGGCCCTCCGGCATACCCATTATGCGCGTGACCGGATGATCGTTGTCCTTGCGTTCGAAGAGCGCCACGGGCCCGCGCGGGAATATGGGCAGATCCTTGCGCGGGAATACGAAAAGACGTTCGGCGATCTGCTCGTCATGTTCCATCCCGACCGCCTGCCGGGAGAGAAGCGGCTCAAGGGCGCGAATGCGACCTGGGCGGCGAAACGGTCGAAAGAATATTTCCAGTCCCGGGGGGTGCCTCTTGAGCGCGTCATCGTTTCCTGTTTCGACGCGGACACCTGCGTTGACCGGGAATATTTCGGCTGTCTCGCGTACCATTTCCTGACCGTGCCGCAGCCCCACCAGGCAAGCTACCAGCCCGTGCCTGTGTATAACAATAATATCTGGTATGCGCCGGCCTTTGCCCGCATCATCGAGACGAGCGCTTCTTTCTGCCAGATGATCGAAAGCATGCGCATCGAGAAATTCGTCACGTTCTCGAGCCACAGCATGTCGTTCCGGACGCTCGTCGATATCGATTACTGGCCCGTGGACATGATCTCCGACGATTCAGTCGTATACTGGAAGGCGTTCCTGCATTTCAACGGGGCCTACCGCGTTGTCCCGTTATATACCACGGTTTCCATGGACGCCGCGTACAGCAGCAGTTTTTTTAAGACGCTCTGGGTGCAGTATAAGCAAAAGCGCCGGTGGGCCTGGGGGGTCGAGAATTTCGCGTTCCTCGTCAGCAGGCTCCTGAAAAACCGGCATATCCCCGCAGCGGTCAAGATGCGCCGGTCGTTCCAGCTGCTCGAAAGCCATGTTACCTGGGCGACCTGGGCGATCATTATCGGGGTCATAGGGTCCCTGCCGATGCTTCTGGGCGGCAGGTTTTTCGCCCAGTCGGCGATCGGCTATAATCTGCCGCGCATCACCGGGCTTTTGTTCGATTTTACGCTCTATGCCAGCCTTGTGTGGATCGTCCTGTCGTGGACCATACTGCCGCCGCGGCCCAAAGACGTGCCGTGGTCCAGGAACCTTGTGATGGCGGCCGAATGGCTGATCGTTCCCGCCGTCATCGTGCTTTTGGGCTCCACGCCCGCCCTTGACGCGCAGACGAGGCTCATGTTCGGCCGGTATATGGAATTTTCTGCTACGGAAAAAACGAGGAAAGTGGTATAATCATTCAAGGCATAACCGGAGGGCAATGAAATGGGTATGGACATATCCGATTTTCTGGCAATGCTCGTCGAGAAGGACGGGTCGGATCTTTTTTTCCGTGCGGGTTCTACGGTCAGGATGCGCCTGAACGGGCAGGTCCTTGCCGTCACCGAGACGCAGGTTTCGATCGACGACATCGAAATGGCTTTGCAGAAGCTCCTGTCCGAGGAAGCGCGCGAAATGTTCCGCAGGGCAAAGGATATCGATTTTGCGTATTATGAGCCGGGATTGCGGCGCCGGTTCCGCATCAGCATATTCATGCAACGCAACTGGCCGTCGATCGTATGCAGGAACATCCCGCCGGTCTCCAAAACGCTCGAGGACCTCAAGGTCCCCGCGGAGATATTGAAGAAACTGGCCATGGAGCGCCGGGGCATCGTCCTTCTGACCGGGACCATGGGGTCGGGTAAATCGACGACGATCGCCAGCATGGTCGAGTATATCAATAATAATGCGTACAAGCATATCTTTACGCTTGAAGAGCCGATCGAATTCACCTTTACGGACAAGAAATCGCTGATCAATCAGCGGGAGATCGGCAAGGATGTCACGTCGTATCCGCTGGCGCTGCGGGCGTTCACGCTCCAGAGCCCCGATGTCATTTACATCGGCAATATCCGCGACTACGAGACCATGCAGGCGGCGTTGACCGTCGCCGAGACCGGGGTCCTTGTCCTGAGCACGCTGCATACGGTCAATGCGTCGCAAACCGTGGAACGGATGATAAATTTCTTCCCGCCGCACCAGCACCAGCAGATACGCACCCAGCTGTCGTTTTTGCTCAAGGGCATCGTATCCCTCCGTCTTATCCCGATCAAGGACGGGACGGCGCGCGTGCCCGCGGCCGAAGTGATGACCCTGACCCCGACGATGGGCAGGTTGATCCGTGAAGGCAAGATCGGTGAGATCACGCGGTTCCTGGAAGAGAGCGAATTGTTCGGGATGATGTCGTTCAATCAATCGCTGTCCCGGCTGGTCAAGGACGGCATGATCAGCGAAGGGGAAGCAATGGAATATGCCGACAGCAAGGACGAACTGATCCTTGCGCTCAAAGGCATCAAAAAATAGAGGAGACGATCAGCATGATTGTAGATATTCGGGAAAAACTCGCCGCTGCCGGTATCAGTATCCGGAACCTCAGAGGGTATCTTTGACATTGATGCCAAGCAGCAGGAAATAGACCGTTTGTCCCGCGCAATGTCCCTGCCGGATTTCTGGAACGACGAGCAGAATGCGACCGTCGTCGTGCGAAAACTTAAAACCCTCAAGTCAATCGTCGAACCCTGGGAACATTCGTTCAAGAAACACAATGAACTGGCGGAGCTCGTTTCCCTTGCGGGCCCCGGCGATCATGAATTGATCGCGGACATCGAAAAAGATATCGCCTCGTTGCAGGATGAACTGGCGCGTGTCGAGTTCAAGACGTTATTGAGCGGCCCGGTGGACGCCAACGGCGCCATCCTGAGCATCAACGCGGGCGCCGGCGGCACCGAGGCGTGCGACTGGGCCGGGATGCTGCTGCGCATGTACACGCGCTGGGCCGAGGACAAGGGTTATTCGGTGCGGACGCTCGATCTGCTTCCGGGCGAGGAAGCGGGCGTCAAGAACGTCACGATCATGATCGACGGGGAGTTTGCGTTCGGGTATCTGAGGACCGAGCGGGGAGTGCACCGGCTCGTGCGGATATCCCCGTTCGATTCGAACAAGCGCAGGCACACGTCGTTCGCTTCCGTTGACGTGATCCCGGATATCGGCGAAGGAGAGGGCGTTGCCATCGACGAAAAGGACCTGAGCATCGAAACGTTCAGGGCGCAGGGCGCCGGCGGCCAGCACATGCAGAAATCCGACACGGCGGTCCGCATCACGCACGTGCCGACCGGATTATCCGCCCAGTGCCAGAACGAACGGTCGCAGCACCAGAACAAACAGACCGCGCTCAAGGTCTTAAAAGCCAAGTTGTATGAACTGCAGGAAAAGAAGCGCGAGGAAGAGCTCGCAAAGCATTCGACCGAAAAGAAACGCATCGAATGGGGTTCGCAGATCCGGTCATACGTCCTCCAGCCGTACACCCTGATCAAGGACCACCGCACCGATCACGAGACCGGCAACGTCAACGCGGTGCTCGACGGCAGGATAGACGATTTTATAGAAGCGTTCCTGCGGTTCAGCGCGCAGAACTCGGCCGCGGGCCGTTAACCAAGGTTTATCATATGCTCGGATTTATCAGGAATGTTTCCCTGCGCAGGGCGCAGAAAAAGATCATCCGCTCGTATCCCGGCGTGAACATCGTCCTGAACAAGGAAATGCCCGTGTCGTCGATCGGCGCGATCCCGGCGCTTGCGCGCGTCGTGGCAAAAGTGAACGCGCTCGAGCCGGCGGTGGAAAAGCTTTCCGACGCGCAGCTTGCGGCCAAAACCGCTGAATTCAGACAGCGCATCGCCGAGGAGTCCGCGCGCATCGAGCCGAAACTTCGCGATCTGCAGGAACAGCTTCTGGCGGTCACGATCCAGGAGGAGAAAGACCGCTTGAAAGATAAGATCAAGCTGGCGCGCAACACGATCTACGACGGGATCCTTCCCGAGGCGTTCGCCGTTGTCCGCGAGGCGTCGCGCCGGACCATCGGCCTGCGCCATTTCGACGTCCAGATCGCCGGCGGCATCATCCTCCACGAAGGCAAGATCGCCGAGATGGCGACCGGGGAGGGCAAGACGCTGGTCGCCACGCTGCCCGCATATCTGAACGCGCTCCTGGGTAAAGGCGTCCATGTCGTCACGGTCAACGATTATCTGGCAAAACGCGACAGCGAATGGATGGGGCCGGTATATCAATTCCTCGGATTGTCCGTGGGCGTCATCCAGCACGATATGTCCGACAGCCAGCGCCAGCATGCCTACGGCTGCGATATCACCTACGGAACGAACAACGAGTTCGGGTTCGATTATCTGCGCGACAATATGAAATACGCGGTTGCGGACCTCGTTCAACGCGAGTTCTATTATGCCATCGTCGACGAAGTCGATTCGATCCTCATCGACGAAGCGCGCACCCCGCTTATCATATCGGGCGCGTCCGAGGAATCCACGGACAAATACGCCGCTGCGCGGCGTATCGCAGACCAGCTGGGCGGCAGGCGCATCACCGAGAACGACCAGATCGAGGCGAAGCACCGGGGAGAGGATGTCGGCAAGGGTTACGATTATATCGCGGACGAGAAAGCGCACACCATTTCCCTGACCGAAGAGGGGGAGTCGAAGGCGGCGCGTCTGTGGAACGTCGCCGACATGCATTCGCTCGAGACCATGGAGCTCAAGCATCACACCCAGCAGGCGCTGCGCGCGAAAGAATTCTACAAGCGCGACCGCGAATATATCGTCAAGGACGGGCAGGTGGTCATCGTCGATGAGTTCACCGGCAGGCTCATGCCCGGCAGGCGGTGGTCCGACGGCCTTCATCAGGCGATCGAGTCGAAAGAAGGGATGAAGATCGAGCAGGAGAACCAGACGCTCGCCACCATCACCTTCCAGAACTATTTCCGCATGTATGAGAAGCTTGCGGGCATGACCGGCACGGCGTTCACCGAGGCGAACGAATTCAAATCGATCTATAAGCTCGACGTGGTCGTGATGCCGACGAACCGTCCGCTCATCCGCATCAACCACCCCGATATGGTCTATAAGACCGAAAAAGAGAAGTTTAAAGCGGTCGTCGACGAAATCGTGGCGCTCAATGATCAGGGCAGGCCGGTGCTCGTGGGGACGATCTCGATCGATAAATCGGAACTGCTCGGAGAGCTCCTGAAGCGCCGCGGCATACCGCATCAGGTCCTGAATGCGAAGTTCCACGAAATGGAAGCGCAGATCGTGGCGCAGGCGGGCCGGTTCAAAGGCGTGACCATTGCCACGAACATGGCAGGCCGCGGCACCGATATCCTGCTCGGCGGCAATGCGGTCTTCAAGGCGAAAAACCTGGCTGTCCAGAAACTGAAGCCGGACGAACCGGGATATGAGGACGAATACCGGAAGATCCTTGAGCGGTTCAGGCAGGAAACGCAGGAGGAGCACGAGAAGGTCGTGGGTCTCGGCGGGCTTCATGTCCTGGGCACAGAGCGCCATGAGGCGCGGCGCATCGACAATCAGCTGCGCGGCCGCTGCGGCCGCCAGGGCGACCCGGGATCGTCGCGGTTCTACGTATCGCTTGAGGACGACCTGATGCGTTTGTTCGGATCGGACAGGCTTGCGGGCATGATGACGACGCTCGGCCTTGAAGAGGGAGAGGTGATCAATCATCCCTGGGTGAGCAAGTCCATCGAGGTCGCGCAGCGGCGGGTCGAGACGCATAATTTCGAGATACGCAAGCAGCTGCTCGAGTACGACAATGTCATGAATAAACAGCGCGAGGTCATCTATACGCAGCGCCGCGCCGTGCTCGAAGGGACATCTCTGAAAGAAGAGGTTCTCGGGATCGTCGGGCGCGCGATCGACGGCTATCTCCAGGCGGCGATGCAGGAGGGCGAGAGATCGCTGGAAGCGGTGAAGGCGCAGGAACTGTGCGATCTTTTGTCGGCGAAGTTCGGCATGGACATCACGGCAGGCGGGATGCAGGGAAAAGACGTTTCTGCCGTCCGGGATATGCTGTCCGCAGCGGTCAATGGATGCTATGAAGCGAAAGAGGCGGCGGCGGGCCCGGACGCGATCAGGTACATGGAGCGCATGGTGTTCCTGCAGATCATCGATACGAAGTGGAAGGACCACCTGTATGCGATGGACAAATTGCGCGAAGGCATCGGCCTGCGGGCGTACGGCCACCGCGATCCGCTTATTGAATACAAGAACGAGGCGTTCAATGATTTCAGCCAGATGATCGCCGGCATCGAAGACGAGGCCGCAGAGGTCATCCTGAAGCTTCAGCCCGAACGCAGGCCCCAGCGCGTCAAGACCGTTTTCGATACATCCAGCCAGCACATGGTGCATCCGCAGGCGCAGAAGTTCGAACCTGCCCCCGGGCCGTCTGAACCGACCGCCGGTCAGCCGCATCCCCGCCAGGCGCCCCCTGTTCCGGCAGTATCCCAGCCCCGGGTCGGCCGTAATGATCCCTGTCCCTGCGGGTCGGGCAAAAAGTATAAGAAATGCTGCGGACAGTAAAGAAAGACCTTATCCTTTCGTGCGCGTCGGCGCTTTTGTTCATCCTGTCATTCTCCCCGTACAATATGAGGTTCCTGGCCTGGGCGGCATTCGTGCCTTTATTCGCCGCGATCGAGAATAAAAGCAGGATGCAGGCCTTCTTTCTTTCATATATCAGCGGGATCGTGTTCTGGCTGGGCACCGTGTATTGGCTCGTGCATGTTACGGCTGCCGGCATGATCGTCCTCATCCTGTATCTTGCGCTTTACTGGGGCATCTTCGGTCTGCTCGTCTCATGGAATAAGCCAAGGCGCAATGCCGCGGGCATTTTTTATGTCCCGGCGCTCTGGGTCCTTGGTGAATACGCGCGCAGCCATGCATTGACCGGTTTCCCCTGGGCGCTTGCGGCGTACACCCAATCAAAAGCGCATGCGCTTATCCAGATATCCGACGTTACCGGCGCATGGGGGGTTTCGTTTTTGATCTTGATGGTCAATGCGGTTCTTTATACGGTATGGTCCTGCCGGCCGCGCGTTGCTGGATCGAAAAAGCTTCCGGTCGTTGCCGCCTGCTGCATTTTTATCGGCGTTTATACATACGGCGCGGCCCGGTTACACGGGTTTTCCCGCAGTTGTGCGGAGGAGAAGAGCATAAAGGTTGCGGTTATCCAGGGCAATATCCCTCAGGAGCTCAAATGGCAGGCGCATGCCAGGGAATATATCATGCGGACATACGAAGATCTGTCCGGACAGGCATCTGATGAATCGCCGGATTTGATCGTTTGGCCCGAAGCGGCGGTGCCGGCGGCAGTGTCCGAAGGGTCTGCGTACGAGCAGGGCCTTCAGCGGCTCGCAGAATCACTGCAGACGAGCCTGTTGACCGGCGCGGTGACATATCGCGAAGGAGGATATTATAACAGCGCAATGCTGTTCCGGCCGGGCGCAGCGCCTGACCGGTATGACAAGATGCATCTGGTGCCGTTCGGCGAATACGTGCCGTTGAGCAAGATATTCGGTTTTCTGCAGACGATCGTCCCGATCGGCGAAGTACAGAGGGGAACAGAGTATCGCGTGTTCGGTCGATTTCCCGTCGGCGGGACAACGGCCGTCGCTTTTTCCAGCCTGATCTGTTATGAGGATATGTTCCCCGGATTGTCCCGCGCAATGGTGCGCCGCGGCGCGGAATTCCTCGTCACCGTGACGAATGACGCCTGGTATCAGCGCACGGCTGCGCCGTATCAGCATTTTCAGGCGGCGGTGTTCAGGGCTGTCGAGAACAGAGTGTGGATGGTGCGCAGCGCCAATACCGGCGTGTCGGGTTTTGTCAGGCCCGACGGCATGATCGAAGGGCTTGTGGAGGATGCGGCGGGCGCGGTGATATTCGTTCCCGGATATCTGGCGCGCTCGATGAAGATCTCGCCGCGCCCGGCGACGATATATACGCGCTTCGGGGATTGGTTCATTGCCGCTGTGTTCCTGGGAGCGGTCCTTTGTGCTCTCGGTGCCCGTCTGCCTCGAGATGTACGACGACATCGGTGATCCCGGGGATATCTTTCTTGATCGCGTTTTCGATCTCTTCGCTGATCGCGTGGGCGCGGTCCATATGCATGTGGCCGGCAACGGTGACGCACATATCCACGTGAATATCGTCCTGCCTGCCCCGCGTTCGTATCCGCCGGCAGCTTTTTACGCCGGGGATACCCATCGTAATGTGCGCCAGCCTCCGTTCGTCGATATTTGCCGCGCTGTCGCACAGGACAAGGGAACTCTCCCTGATGATGTCCCAGCCCGAATGGGCGACGAACAGAGAGATGAAGATAGTAATGACCGGGTCGATCACAGGAAACCCGAGTTTTGCCCCCGCGAGCGCTCCGATGACCGATAACGACGTCAGGATATCCGCTCTGGTGTGGAGTGAATCCGAAACGAGTATGTCGCTTTTTAAGGCCTTCCCTTTGGCGTATTCGTAGCGCATGACGAATATGTTGACGACCAGGGTCGCGATCATGACGAGAAAACTGATCGTATCGATCCGGGGGGTCCCGGGATTCGAGATATGCACGATGCCTTCTTTGAGGAGATTGAAGGCGAGGATGAAAAGCATGCCGGCGATCCCCATGGCGAACAGTGTTTCGTATTTACGGTGTCCGTACGGATGGTCTTTGTCAACGGGCTGGCTGGCGAAATGGATGCCGATGAGGCTGAGCACGTTGCTTGCGCCGTCGGACAGGGAGTGGAAGCCGTCCGCGGTCATGCTCGTGAAACCCGTCATCATGCCGTATATGATCTTGGCGGCGGCGACGAGCCAGTTCAGCAGGAGGATCGCCAGAAGTATCCGGCGGATCCCGGCGTAATGCGCCTGTATCTTTTCCGTATCTGCGGTCATGCCCTTATTATACGCGGAGCAGGGTGATTTGACAACGGGTATCTGCCCATTGTTCATCGCGGTTTTCTATGCTACAATACAATCCCTGTCAGCCAAGGAGGTGCGGTCATGGTCGAGTTCGTGTCCGTCAAAGTCAGAAAACCCGATGACGTCAATGTGATCATCGGCCAGAGCCATTTTATCAAAACGGCGGAGGACCTGTATGAGGCCCTTGTTTCCTCCGTTCCGGGTATCAAATTCGGCCTGGCATTCGTCGAATCTTCCGGCGCCTGCAAGGTGAGGCTTGAGGGAACGGACGAGGAACTTAAGAAGCTTGCCGCCG
>Ga0116143_10000101_pt1 | contig 114676 bp, 103 predicted proteins | sample AD_UKC034_MetaG_FD_89745 | JGI IMG/M metagenome (GOLD analysis project Ga0116143, IMG submission 89745) | Active sludge microbial communities of municipal wastewater-treating anaerobic digesters from USA - AD_UKC034_MetaG | ecosystem: Engineered > Bioreactor > Anaerobic > Digestate | place... | reverse complement strand
TGCTCAAAAATGCCACTTAAATTTTTCAATTCCCGTTCCAATAACAAGCCGGCATAACTGGGCAAATAATGCTGAATGGTCGCCACTGACACATGCTCCCGATGGGACACGGCAAAACCGTCATTGACAAAAATATCACCCAATTTGGCCAGCTGCTTAGCAAAAACTTTATTGCCTCTTTCTTCTCGCCGGTCAAATCTGACATTTTCCAAAAGCAGAATCTCACCCGGTTTCATTTGCTCGATTTTCTGCTCCACTTCTTTGCCGATAATAATATTGCTCTTATAAATACTCTTGCATAACAACTGGCTTAAGCGGACCGCTACCGGATCCAGACGCAATTTTTCCACCTTTTTGCCCTCCGGCCGGCCCAAGTGAGCCATAATAACTATCTTGGCTTTTTTCTTGATTAAATATTTAATAGTTGGCAAACTTTGCGTCAGACGATAATCCTCATTTTTTCCTACTTGACCGTCTTTGTTAATAGGTACGTTAAAATCAACCCGAAGTAACACTCGTCGGCCTTTTAATTTTTTCGCTTGTCTAATGGATTTTATTTTCATCGCTATTTATTATAACACAAATCTTGAAACATCCGTAGAGATGTATTCCGAGTATTTGAAAGCGCGTCTCAAAATAACCAAAAATGTTTTAAAACAAAGCACTAAAAATTTATTTTAAATTGAAAATTGTAAATTTCACCTTTACTCCCCTTCTATGTCCTCCAGCACCCACTTGTCTCCGCTGACTTTATTGACCGCTATTTCCAAACCATCAGCCGAACCGCCCTGGGCCAGCAGCTTGATATTGAAAATAAGATTTTCCGGCAACACTTCTTCGCCGTGCTCAACAATCGAGCCCAAGCTGATAGTGGCTTTGGTTATTTTTTTTAGATTATTTTTTGCCGCATAATCCATAATTGTCTTATAGATTATGTCAGCCAGATGAAAATCGTGCATAAAATTTTATAATTAATTTTCCAAATCAATAAATTTAGCCGTATTAAAAACTTCCGTTTCAGCTGATACCAACCTATAATTATCTATAATAATAATTGCCCGTCCACGATCATCTGTTAATAAGTTTAGCTTCTCTTTGGCCAGACTAAGACCTGAATCATAACTATTCGTGAAACAAAGATATAAATCTCTTTGGTCAGTATGCAGGGTTGGAATCAATTTAACAGAGTTATCATCAAAATTCATAAAACATAATCTTTCGATGCCACCAAAACCGCTATTTGTCTCGTATTTATAATCGCCAGTAATAACAGCTCGGCCAGAAAATTGTATCTTGACATTATAATCGCCCAGAGAAAAGCTATCAAGTGCGGGCTCAATAGAATTAATGGTCATATTTCCCATCTTATCACCAACTTTTACCCCACTAAGATTAAATGAATTATTACCAGTTTCCGAATCTTCATCCATGGGTCCGTAAGAATTATCATCACTAATATCTGGATTATTCTCCGAGCTACCGCTGCCACTATTTATATTATTATCTTCAATCGTCACTAAATCTTCATCTGGATTTAAATAATTTTGTTGCTCTTTCTGAAATTTTAAGGAACAGCCGGAAAAAAGCAACAAGCAACAAACCATTTTTAATTAATATTTATTTAATGCGTGGCGCAGGCAATACACGGGTCATAAGCGCGAATCAGAGCGCGGATTTTTATCGCCCGCTTTTTCGGATTCAACTTCATCACATTAGGGATATAAGCCAAAACATCCTGTTCCAAATTCTTAAGATAGGACACGGTCGGCGTGATAATATTGCAATTAGTCAGATAACCGTTTTTATCTATTTTGTAATGGTGGTACAAAGTGCCCCGCGGCGCTTCGATCGCGTCAACGCCAACCGTCTCACAACTAAGCGGATTGGCACCGGCAATCAAATTTAATGAAAGCCGAGCATCCTCTTTACTCTTACCCCCTCCTAACCTCCCCATTCGCAAAGAGGAGGAATCAGATAATAAATCTCGCAAAATTTTTTTGGCTTCTTCCAGGCAGTGGATGATTTCAATCGCTTGGGCAGTAATGTTTTCAAAAGTATTATATTGCGGCAATTGCCAATTCATCCCCTTGAGCAATCCCTTGGCCAATGGGTTGAGCTGTTGCCAATTGTTGTTAATTCGCGCCAAAGCCCCGACCATAAACGGCTCGCCGTCCAAAGTGGCTGATTTGGCCGCCCGATAGGGCTCTTCTATTTCTTTGATATTTTGAGTATATTTTTCCGCCTTAATAATTCTGGACTGGCTGGCTGACGGAAAAATTTTAATATCGCCGTCATATAGAGCATACTCTTTGGAATTGGTCAGACTGACAAAAGTGGTCGGCCGGCTGAACTTTGGATACTTAATGGAAATAACAAAGTTGGCCAAGCCCAAAGCATTTTTCAAAACAACTTCATACTGGTCGGCCAAATTTTTTAATTCATTTTTTTCCGGCAACACTTTAAAACCACCAACCTCACAGGCAATCGGATGAACCGCTCGACCGCCAACCACTTCGATAATTTTGAGCGCCCACTGTCTGGTATTGATGGCGCATTGTGTTTCTTTGGGATATTTTTTGACAAAATTCAAATCGTTTTCAATATTGAAAAAATCCGGCAATGACAAAAAGAAAAGATGCAGGGCATGGCTATGGATGATTTGAGCCAGATTGATCAACTTACGCAGCTTGACTGTTTGTTGGCTGGGACGAATTTCAAAAGCATTTTCAATCGCTTTAATTGATGACAATTTATGGACTACCGGACAAATACCGCAAATGCGGGAAGTGATAATCGGCGCTTCTTTAAAATGACGGCCGATCAAAATCCCCTCAATCAGCCGCGCCCCCTCGGTGGTAATCAATTTTGCCGATTGGACATCTCCCTTTAAGATTTCAGCCACAAAATCAGCGTGGCCTTCCATTTTGCCGATATGGTTTATTTGAATTTTCATAGGGATAGCGATTAGCTGTTAGCGATTAGGGGTTAAGAAAATTTTTTAATAAAATTAAAACCAAAAAATCAGTCCAATAACTCAATCAATTTTATGGCCGCTTCCTCATAATTGCCGGCCAAAGCCAACTCCCTGATATCATTATTGGCTTGACAATCAATTAATTCGCTTATTTTTTCCCCATACTTCAATACCCAATCAAGTTGAATCTGATAATCGGGCTTTTCCCCAAGCATCTGCCGCATCACTTCGCGCTGAAGCAAATCCCGATGCTTTAAATCAAGGCGATCAATATCCGGCTGTTCCGGGGTTTCTAAAGACATATTTTTGCCGATTATTTTTTCTGCCAATCCTTAATAGTCAATCTGGCTGACTTGCCGTCATAAATTATTTCCAATTTCTGCCTTTCTTTCCAACGAAATCTTTGCACCAACTCCTTGGGAATAGTGATGACATAGCTGTGGGTGCTCGCTTTTTGTAGTTTTCTGATATATTTTATCATATATTTGACGTCAGTACGGACGTCAGTACGGACGTCCGTATGTCCGTTATTATGTGAATCATTTCAATTTTTTAATTTTATTATCAATTTTATTAACCTTAGACTTTCCGAACTTTCGATTTTTCTTCCCCTGCATTTCTTCCAGCCTTTTTAAAATGGTATCTCTGGCGCCAAACACTTCCATTATCCGATAAACTTGCTCCCGAGAAAAATGCTTTAATAAATAATTCATAAAATTTTCCACCTGCGCGCCGTCAAATAAGCCCCGGCAACCCCAACAGGCCTGCTTGGATTTTAGGCAGACGGCCTTGCAACCACCCAAGGTAATCGGCCCCAAGCAGATCTCCTCTTGCTGTAACAAGCATTGATATCCCCGACTCTGACATTCATAACAAACGGGATTTTGCGGAATGCGGAAACTGCCTTTTTTCAATAATTGATTAGCCAACTCAATAAATTCATCACCATCAATCGGACAACCGGGAATGACATAATCAACTTTGACAAAATTGTCCACTTCTTTAATATCGGGGTTAGCTACTTTTAATTTTTTATATACTGCTTTAATCGCTCTGGTCTTGGACGCGTAATTTTTGAGTTCCCACACTCCGCCCAAGGCGGCGCAATTGCCCACCACCACCAACTTGTCCGAACGACAGCGCATCTCCTTGAGTAATTTGATATTTGCCTTGGTAACCGGATTACCCTCGACAAAACAAATATCATAATGCTCCGCCAGTATCGGCTCATCTTCCACTAGCCGGAATTCTTCCAACTGCACCTTGGCCAGCCAATCCAAAAATCTCCTACCCTGGTCAAGCATCACAAATTGACAACCCTCGCAGGAAGTCAATCCGATAATGGCTATTTTGGGTTTGATGTTTTTTCTTTTGGTCATAAATAATCTACCTTTACACTATTTATTTTAACAGATATCAATAAATAAAAAAACGGGAGAACGCGAAGGTTCTCCCGACAAGTCACGGATTGACCGCGGCTAAAGTCATTTTAGTATACTTATCCAAGTTCTGAGCCTGTTCGATACTTAAACATTCAATCGCCCAATAGTGATGGAAAGCGACGACGCTGCCGGTATCAACCGCCGAATCATTGGGATTGAGTATTCCCCAATCAACCATTTTTTTCTCCGGCTTGCCGATTCTGACGATCCGCTTATAATCAAACAACAGCGGCTGATACATAACTGTCAATTGTTCGCCACGCTCAATGACAATACCGGAACAAACGCGACAGCTATCCAGGCTGTTCTGGATTGATTTTGTCACCAACGAATCCAGCTCTATACCCGGTCGAGTAAAAAAATATAATACTGACAAGCTGTGGTGGGCTCGAGCTTTTTCCAGACTAATAGCCCGAAACATTAAGGCAATATGCTCGGGATTCCAGCCTTCGCGCTTAACGTCCTGTTCAATCACCCAACCCACCGCCTCTGGCGTCACTTTATCCAATAAGCCATTCCCCAACCAATATGCCTCAACCACCCGATCATCAAAAGGATCGCTGATGCTATTGGCTCGAGCAATCAGAGTGTAATAGGGGGTGGCTACTTCGAACTGCTTCAAAATTTCCCTAATGGTTAATTCGGCAAAATCCGCTCGTCCGGTAACATAATCGAAAAGAACTTTATGGGCGTCTTTGGGTCCGCAACGCTCCAACATATTCGGCTTAATGGAATAAGCCGCCGCTCGCTTAAGTCCGTTCATTTTTTCTCTCCTCCCCAATTAAATCCAATACCGCCTGCGCCTCATTAGCCCCTATTTTATTAACAATAATTCCATTGACTGTCAAGACCCAATCACCTTGTTTTAGATCGGGAATCAAAACGGCATTAACCTTGCGACCGTCAAACAATTCGGCCCGGTCGCCTGAAATATTTTTAATTTGGAGAGGGATGGCGAGACACATGGAGATAATTTATAACAAATTTTTAATTTTCAATTTTAAATTTAAAAATAATTTCCAATTTTAAATATATGCTTTAAGGACTTTCTAAATTTTTGACTTTATAGACTGTAGTAATCCTTAATATCCAGCCAGCGAAATACCGGACCATCCTTGCAAACATAAAATGGGCCGATAGCGCAGTGCTGACAGACACCAATGCCGCAATGCATCCGTTTTTCCAAAGAGAGGATAATATTTTCGTCGCTTAATTTCTTATGCTTCAGTTCTTTGATGACAAATCTATACATCACTGGCGGACCGACCAAAACCGCTACCGTCTGGGCGCTGATTTTTATCCGGCCAAGCAAATCCGTCACCAAGCCTCTGTCTCCCTTCCAATTAGTTGACGGTTTTTCCAAAATGACTTTTAATTCCGCCCGGCGATTCCAAGCGGCATGATTCTTTTTAAACAGCATCGTCTCTTCACTGGCACAGCCGTAAAGTATCTGTAAAGTTTTGCTTTCCAATCGTCCGGCCAGATAATCAATAATAAGCGGACGCAACGGCACAAAGCCGCAACCGCCGCCAACAAGTAAAAGCGGCTTGCCCTTAAATAAGTCAACATCAAATCCGTTACCGAATGGGCCGCGGATGTCGACGCAATCACCAGCAGATAGACTATTTAATTTATTAGTCAAAACACCAATATCCCTAATAGCCAGCTCAAAAAAAGTTTCACTATCGTTGGGCGACGAACAGATACTGATTGGGCACTCGCCCCAGCCAGGCAATCCTATTTGCACAAATTGTCCGGGCAAGAAATGAAAATTTTTCTTGATTTCCGAGTCAATAAATTCCAGCCGCAACAACTTGGTGTCAACCGACTCCTGACTAGCTGATATAATCCTGACTTTATTGGTTTGATAGATGTTGAGCATAAAAAACACAAAATAAAAAATTGAAAAAATGAAAATGAAAAATTAAGATCTAAATTTCATACTATTGTTTTGCATTTTGAATCTGCACTTTAAACTTTCTTCAACACCTCCTCTATCTTTATTCCGACCGGACAAACTTTACTGCAGCGGCCACAGCCGACACAGCCGGGCATCATATATTCAAAGGGAATGCGCACGAATTTATGATAATACCAAAAAAATATTTTTTTACTGACAGTATCCAGTTCCTTGCCACCGCCGGCAACCAAAGAAAAATCATTATAAAAACAACTACCCCATTTGCGCACCCGTTCGGGATTATCCGGGTCCACACTATCTTCCAAATCAAAACAAAAACAAGTCGGACAATTGATGGAGCATTTACCGCAGGCAATACAAATTTTATTCAATTCATGCCAAATCCTTTTACCTTGTGAAGATTCCATTTTTTTCTTCAGAAGCAACATTTTTTTATCCGGACCTTTTTCAGAAATCGGACCAGCAAATTCAATGTGTTCGTAATCTTTGATGCCACCTTCTTCCAAAATATGCTGACCCTTTTCTGAACCGGAATAAATTTTCATCCGACCGACGGCAAATTGGGCGATAAAAATATCAAAAATCAAATGTTCCAAAATATCTTCTTCAAAATTATGGCTGAATATTTTATATTTTTTGTAATCATTGGGCCAGCTGGAGCTGTAACCAATAATCAGGGTATTGCATCGCCTTTCTTGATAATAGACATCGCGACTAAAAACTAACTCCAATAAAGTCAACGCCTTGAGATCAACAACATTGACGCCAATAGCGGCTATTTTCGGCTGACTGGTTTTCGATTTGACTAATCGGCCGTCGCTAATGTCAAACATTTTTTCCCGTGCCGGTAAAAATAATGCCTTCCAGGTATTTGTGGGCATACGACCCGACCAATCAACATCGCCGATATCCCGGACTTCTTTAATATTAATAACCGCACCGTCTTGTTGCGGCGCAAACAAAAAAAATTCTTCAGACAACTTATTCAAAAAAACCTGTATTTCATTGTTCATAATAAATACATTATAACACAAAAAGATAATTGATTTAAAAATTAATTATCGCGCACACGATAATCAATCGCTCCAATTACCTCTATTAAACCAAACTCCCCCGCTCGAGGGATATTGCCCCAGCGATAATTTTGGATTAAAAGCAGATTCCAAAAAATCAAAATAATAATGACTGCAGCCAACAGCCAAAAATATTTTTTAAGCCAATCCAATAAGGCGGCTAGTGGCAGAGCCAAAAATGGCAAAGTTTCAATGAAGCGTCGGCCGCCAAAGGCATCGCCGCCACCCAAATCATTGAGTGAGCTGTTTATAACCCATTGAAAAATAAAGGCAACCAAAACTACGGCCGTCCAAAATTTTGACTTGCGCCACAGCCAAACAAAACCGACCATTGTTAAAACTATCACTGGCGACCACAATAGCAATCCCCGATCGCTGGAAAACAAAGTATACAAACCATGAAATTCCGGCCGAACAAAAGTATAGCCTTGAGGCACCAATAAATACTGACCGTAAATAATTTTCCAAGCCGACATTTGCAGCCAAGCTATGGCACCAAGCGGCAAAGCTAATATCATTAAATCCTTAACTGCCGCTTTCCAGCGGCCGGAATTTAAAGACGGCCAAACAAAATCCTGAAAAGACACCGGCACTTGGGGTGCGCTCAATCTTCCGATTAAAGGCAAAAATAGAATAACAAACAAAGAATTTTGCCAACGAACAGCTATCAGTAAAAAAATTACCGCCATAAACACCAATTTATTGACTCTCCGCCCCTGCCAAATTTGCACCAATAAATACAGCCAAAAAGACGCCAAGAACAGTGAAGCCATGTGCGACATTGTCGGCTCAAATAACTGATAATACAGCCAGGGCGTAGCCAGCCATAGCGCCAAAACTGACAATAGCGCCGCTCGCTCGCTGAAGAATTTTTTCAATATTCGCCAGACGACAATCAAGCCGGCAGCGCCATAAAACCAACCGGCAAAACTAACCGCCAAAACATAAAAATAAGAATAACCGTCAGTAATAAAAAAGTTATGCCGGATAAAATAAAAAATATTGGTCAGAATATGAGCCAAAAAAATAAATGGCAGCCACATCAGGGCCAGGCCAAATGGATAAGCATTAGGGGTCAGACCGGTGCCGGTCCGAATATTTTCTGAAGTAAACTTACGGCTAAAATAATCATCATCGGCAAAATGCGCCAATTGGTTGGAAAAATCCAAATCATGGTCCCAAAAAACAGAATGCAGCCAGGCATAATAAAATACACCATCACCCTGAATTTTTAAAGGCGAGGGAAAATTGAGCCAAACAAAAACAGCCAAGCTGGCCAATAAGAGCAGCCACAGAAATAAAATTGATTTTCTATTATTAATCACCACTTCCACCTCCTTCCTTAAATGCTATTCGCTTATTCCCACCAAAGGCGGGCAAGCGCGCGAATAAGCGAATAGTAAATTATCTTAATTGGAATATTGAAAAAATCATTCGCTGGCCACGCCGGTGCAACGCCAATCAATGGCGGCTTCTTTGGTCTCCACATTGATGACACAAGCCGGAGCGCAGCCCTGATGTTCTCCCTCAATATCCAGCCAGCAAGTACCCGTACCCTCATTGCAATTACAGTCGCTTTTGATGGCGCCGACTTGAGCGCAGGCCGCCGTCTGATTGGCGATACTAACCGCCTCGCCAACACTGATTTGCGAACCGCCCGCCGACTGGCAGATATCGGTAGCGCCGCCAAATAATTAGCTGTTTGGCTCATTAGCCGATTGGGTCTGACCGGCTTGACTGATGCAACCGGCGCAGATTGAAATCGCCGCCACTAAGCCAAACAAAGATATAAATATCTCATAAAACTTTTTTTATTAATTCTGCGGCCGGTCTAATTGAAGCGGCTCCACTTCACTCTCACCGCCCACCAGCCGGACCACATCCTTGTCAATTTTTTTAAATTCCTTGTAAGCGCTGTTATACATATTAACCGTCGTGCCCAAATGTCCGCCCAGCTTCTGCATATATTCCTCATAAGAATTGAGATGCTTGTCCAACATACTGACATTTTTCAGAATCTCCTTGGTCTGCTCCTGAATCTGGAAAGCGCGCATACCATGCCACAGGGATTGTAAAGTCACATAAAAAGTGGTTGGCGAGACAATATGGACTTTTTTCTCATTGATCGCATAATCAATCAAATCGCGAGTGTTGACCTTAATCGCGCCGACCTTATTGACCAACAAATCATAAAAAATTCCTTCGGCCGGAATAAACATAAAAGCAAAATCCAAAGTACCCTTATCCGGCCTAATATATTTGGCGGTTTCATCAATCCTTTTTCGCAAATCTTGTTTGAAAGACAATTCCAATTGTTCCTTCTGGGTCGAGTCGTTCTCTTCCATTATGCGATTATAATTTTCCAAAGAAAATTTGGAATCAATCGGAATGATTTTGTCGCCCAAAAACAAAACAGCATCGACAATCAATTCTTGGCCGGTCTTGGAATCTTTGCCCAAAGAATACTGCATTTTGTATTGGTTGGGCTGAAATGCGTTTTTTAAAAGCATTTCCAATTGATACTCGCCGAAGATGCCGCGCTGTTTGGGATTTTTCAAAATATCCTGCAAGCGCTGAAGCTGGTCGGCAAAATTAACCACCTGGCGGTTGGTCTCATCCAGCTTGGTCAATTTCTCGGTTACCGACTGGATGATTTTGGCGCTCTGGCCGAATTGCATCTGAATCTGACGGGTTGATTCGGCCAATTTGTTGTCCATGGTCTGATTGAGCTCTTTAATCCTCTCTTGAAGCATCAAAAAGGACTGGTCATCTTTCCTGCCTCGCGTCAATTCGCTGAATTTCCGGTTGAAAAACAAGAACAAGCCGGCCATGGCGCCAATTAATACAATCAATAAAAAAATCAGAAGAAAATCCATAAAAAATATTTTAAATTAGCTTTGTTATTTTAATACCCGAGACCCTATAAGTCAAAAACTATCGCTCAACTTCAGCTACCGCCCGACGATAGGCGCAATAATCGCAATCAGGACCAGACGCTGGAATCTTCTTGCCATCTAAGCATTTCTTAATTTCCTTTAGAGTCTTCTCCACCCAAGAATCATCGCCCCTGTGTTCAATCAGATTGACGTCAAATTCAATTTTTTTATCAAAAGCCTGCCGGTCCATTTTGCCGGTGCAATAAACAAAATAGCCGACATCGGAAACTTTCAAGCCATTTTGCCGCAACAGCCATTGATAAACCTCCATTTGCCGCTTATAACCGTCCTGCCACTCTTTGTCCAAGGCTTTGACCGCCTCATCCTTGGCAGTGGCTTTATAATCAACGACAATGTATTCGTCTTTTCCATTAATCCATAAATCATCAATCGCGCCGGTTACCAACAGCCCGGTCGGCCGGTGCAAATATTTAACACCGCCGAAATTCCTCCGCCATTCATCAAGCTCGGCATGAGGTATTGGCCGGGCATCAATGCCATATTCTTTTTGCAAGGGGTGCTGTTCATTTTTGACGCGGTAAGCATCAAATTCCTGCTTCAATAGATAATCGACCGCGCTATTTAAAGAAAAAGGGAAACCGGGAACTCGCTTTACTCCCAGCTTGTTATCCAGATAAAAGCACCTAGGGCACTCCAAAAACAGGTCGATTTTGGAACGGCTTAATTTCCAATTTTTGCCGCCGTAGTTCCAGCTGGCATCGCGTTTGGGATTGTAATACTGGGACATAAAAAATAATTATTTGCTATTTTCAATGATATTAATCTCCTCATCGGTCAGGCCGTAAAGCTGATAAACTTTTTGGTCAATTTCTTTGTCGGTTTTTTCTATCTCTTTTTTCTTGGCCTCGCATTCTTCCTTATCCAAAACCGGGTCCATTTTTTGAAATTCTTTATTCAAGTCAAGCATTCTATCGGCCAGACTAACTAATTCATCATGCTTGGCTTTGTCTTTTTTATTTTTAAAATCTAAATTTGGTATTGGTATATTTTCTAACTGATTTATTTTTATATGCAAACCGGCTTGAAAATTAGTTTTAAACCATTTATTAATAAATTTCGAATTTAAAATCGCTAAAACAAATTTCAAATTATAATTATCTAAACTGTAAATTAAACTTAAAGTATCATTAGTTAAATACCTCTGTTCATCTAAATTGGCAACAATTTCAACAGCAACATCTTTTATAATAATTTTATCTCTCAAAAAATATTCTAACTTCCTGGGTCCGGCACCGACTTTTTTCATCATCAAATCTGGGCGATATAAAATCCATTTACCCGCCCACTGGTGATTGTATCTTGATACATCCTTACCGCGCAAAAGCTTATAGCAATCATCATTTTCTTTTCTATTTAAAATAAATTTTTTATCATCGCTGGTCTTGATGCCTAAAGAAAATTTAGCAATATTGCCAAGATTAACAGTAGGAATATTTATCTTGATCTCCGGATTAAAAGAAAAATTGAAATTGGGCGACTGGATTATCCGCTGATAACTCAAATTATAAGGCAATAATTCAAACCCATCTGACTTTAACTCAAATAATTTTATTTTATGGCTCTTACTGGCAGCACCATTTTTCAGAAAAATTAATACCGGCGTGACAGTAGCGTCCTCAAATACTCCTAATGATAATTTTACCATTTGATAAACAGTAGTGTTATTTACCAAATACTCCCTAAATTTACTAAAGCTATCTGTCCCCAGCCAGCTATTAGACATAATAAAACCTAAAACTCCGCCATCATTTAACAAACTAATGGCCCGTTCGGTAAAAAAGCTGTATAAATCCGACTTATTTTTTGCCGTCTCAAATTCTGATTTTAAATATTCCCGTTCTTCAGCATCCTTAATATTAGCCAAATTGACATACGGCGGATTGCCGATGATTACATCAAATCCTCCCTGTTTGAAAGCTTCGGGAAATTTTTCCTGCCAATTAAACGGCTTTTTAGCCGGCCAGTCTTGGCCAAAATACTTTTCCAGCTCTTTTGGCGTGCCGGAAATCAGGGAATTGCCAACGCAGATATTGCTTTCCAGCTTGGGCAGTTTGCCTTTTTGCCCAACCATCTTCAAAAGCAGATTCAGGCGGGCGATTTCTACGGCTTCTTCGTCCAAATCAACGCCGTGGATGTTGTTCAATAAAATCCGCATTTTTTCCGGCGCGGACAGTTCCACGCCTTTTCTTTTTTTGAATTCTTCGGCAATTTTTTGCAACTGCTTAGTCTGGCCGATAGCGGGTTTTCCCAAATTGTGCTTTTGCCAATAATCTAATAAGGCCTGGTAAGCGGAAATCAAAAATGAGCCGGAGCCGCAGGCCGGGTCCAATATCTTCAGATTTTTTATTTCTTCCGGTTTTTTTTCTTTTAAAATCTCACCCAAAGTATGCTGGACAATGTATTCCACAATATAGCGCGGGGTATAATAAATCCCCTGCGATTTTCTTTTGCTCTTTTTGCCCGCTTCAGCGTCCTCTTTCTGGATATAGCCCAAATACTGCTCATACATACTGCCGAAAACATCAGAAGGAATATCGGCAAAATTATATCTGATGCCTTTGCCTTTGGTGTGATAAAGCTCGTTGATGATTTCCGCCAGCACCTGGTCTTCGGCTTCAATTTTCTCCACCAGATGGTCGCACGGACCCTCTTTGAATAAGCCACTATTGTAATCTCGGTCAATGCGGCGAAAAATTTTGTTTATATCCAATAAAAGCTGATTATTCTTGCCTTTCTCGCTCCAATCGCGCGCCAAGGGCTGGAGAATCACATCTTCAATGCCTCGGTCCTCAAGCGTCCGGATAAATATCAACCTGTCCAAAATAGTCTGGACATATTCGGCAATTTTCTTTTCTTCAATTCCACGATTATATACTTTTAAATTGTCAAACAATGAATTGCGCCATCTGACTAAGTCTTCGGCCAATTGGCGGTCAATGATTTTCTTGGGACGCCGGCCGGCTTTTTCCGCTTCCGCATCCAAAATGCCTTTTTCAAAACTTTCCCGAGACAGCCACCACAAGCGCTCGTCAGCCAAATACTGGCTATAAGGAATTTCAATATACTGGCAACTTTGGACATTCGGCTCATCCCATTCGGTATTATAGATTTTAATCGCCTCGAAATCAGTCAGAATCACCCAGGGGACGGATTTGTGCCAAGAATAGCTGATTGCCTGCTCGGCCCATCTTTCTTCGTCTAAATTGACCGAAATCGCTTTAGCTTCAATATAAAATTTAGTTACGCCATTAATCTTAACGGCGTAATCAACCCTCTTTCCCGAAACATCTGTTTCCGGCCAAACATCCTGCTCAAAATCCCAGCCCAAAGCTTCAAAAAGAGGGCGGATAAAATGGTCCTTGGTTTGCTGCTCATTGTATTTTTTCTTTTCAGAATCTGTTAATTTTTCATAGCGTTCAACCAATTTTCTGATTTTTTCCATAGCTGAAACTTGATTGTTGGGCATATTATTTCATTTACCGCTAATTATAACCGTCTTTTGACAAATTATATTTTATCTTTATTTTCCCATTTTTAGCGTTAAAAGTCAAAACGACCCGCTTAGGCGGGATATCATTTAAAATTAGTTTAGCCTTGATAAATAGAACATCAAAAAAGTAACAAAAAAGAGCCCAATTCCTAAAAGGAATCGGGCTCTGGCCACTGTCAATTGTTTTGGATAACGAATATCCGGCAATAAGAGACAATCAGCCAAGCGGCGGCGATTAGTGAAGCTGTTCCCAAAATCACCAACCCAGCCGGTAGATCGACCAATCGCAAGAGCAATCCGAATAGACCCAGCACAACAAATTCAGCCAAGCCGCGAACTGCCGATTTGATGGAGACTACAGTCGCCCGGTTGCTTGAATCCAGATAACGATGCAGGAAATGACCCAAAAAGGGATTGCTATACCCGCGAGCCACATTCTGCAAAATAACCAGAAATGCCAATGGCCAAGCAACTAGAAGACCCATTGCTATGATCGGCAAACTGACTACCGCTAGAATCATCAACACACTGCCAAAGTCGCCAATTTTAGACCATAGCCGGTGGCCTTGATGACTGAAAATAGCCGCCACCAAATTGAGGCCAAAGAATATCCAGCCATACCAGCTCAAGGGTAGATTGACCAGTTCGAAGTAGGGATTGTAGGTGAAAAACCAGACTTTGGAAATTACCCCCACCAGAACCGAGAAAGCAATCACCCATTTGACCGGCCGATGGTTGGAGACAAACAGGACGCTTAGCTTCATCAGACGCCAATGGCCGGCGGCGGTGTATTTTTGCCGACCGGCAAACGGCGGCTCGGCAAAAAAGTAAGTGACCAGACAATTAATGGCGATAAACACCACACCGAGACCTACCGGCAAACGCCAGTTCCAGGATGCCATATAGCCGACCAAAGGCGAACAGGCAGCCACTAGTAGCAGCCGGAAAGAAACCGACTGGCCTTCAATCCGCCTGAAATCGTCCTCGCGGTTAAGCACCCTTAGACTGTCAAATAGTAGCGAACTGTCAGCCCCCGACACCAAAGACATACCGACCACCCAAATCAGGTTGGCCGACCAGATCATCAGCCGGCTGTCAGCCAAGGCAAAGACCAGATGCTCGGCGATTATCAGCGCCGAGCCGATAAAGATAGTCCGGCGACGGCCCAAGAGATCGGCTAAGGCGCCGGATGGAATCTCCAGCAGCATTATGCCGATCAAGCAAGTCGCCTCCATAATGTAAATTTCCGACAGTGACATCTGGGAGACATGGCGGATATAGCTGATGAGGATCGGTCCCCAAAACAGCGGTTCCCTTAGCAGCTGAAAAAAATAATACAACACCACATTCCGATTCGCCTGCTTGATGTCCATGACACTTCCTCCTCTGTTGGCGGCGTTTTGGGCGCCGAATTGTAAGGTACTGTCCCGGATTGCCGAAAACAAAAAACTCGGCAATCTGGCCGAGGAAGTTTTTAGCTTTAATTCAAATTGAAAAAATTAAAATTTAAACACTGCCCGGGCCAAATGACAATAACCAAAGATACCGGAAACGGTATCCATCCCGTAATCAGCTTGAGACGCCCAATGCAGTTGTTTAAATTTTTGTTCCATAATGATTAATTAATGGTAAATTAATTATACCACAAAAAATAAAACCTGTCAAATCGGCAAAAACCGAACAATACTCCCCCTTGAAAATATCTACAAAGCCAATAATTGCCCAATATAAGCCACGAGATTGTATTTTTCCGATTCCTGCCGGCAAGTTTCTTGTAACGCCAAAAGTTTGTCATGATTATTAACCAGCCATTGCAATTTTTTTGCCAAATCTTCTTTATCGTGGAAAATCCAGCCGGTCTCCCCTTCCCGCACCAATTCCGGCAAGGCGCCCCGATTGGACACCAAGGCGGGAATGCCATGCGCCTGGGCTTCAACAACCACCATGCCAAAGCTTTCCGCCACTTGGCTGGGATTGACTAAAATATCAATCTGCGGCCAGATATTCTCTTCCAGCTGTGAATGGCTAAGCCGACCCCAAAACCTCACCCGGGGGCCGCTATTAAGCCCCGCGATAACATCAGGAAAGGCCGTCTGAGCCAAAATTTTGGCCTCCAACAGGGCTTTGCCGTCGCCGACGACATTCAGTACCCATTGACCATTAACCCCCTTTAACGCTGCTAACAAATCAAAAATCCCTTTATAGGCCTCGAGTTGGCCAAGGAAAAGAATCTGGAACCTGGGATCCGGAATATGCGATTTTATTGAAAATTCAGAATTATTATTTTTAAATTTAATGGGATTGCCAATGACGATTTTTTTTGAATTTTTAAAAAAGCCGAATCGCTCATAAACATTCTTAATATATTGCGACGGAAAAATCACGGCTGGCGGCGAAGCAAACAACCACTGGCAAAACCAACGATAAATCATAACCACTAAAAATGAGGCGTCGTCTGATTTATCGTCAAATAGTCCCGAAGGATGCAATAGCTGCATATCATGGACAGTATGAATGTGCTTAATTTTGAGCCTGCTAAGCAGCCAGGGGGTATAATAACCCAAACCCTTGAGATTGTGAGTCAAAACTAAATCCGGACTTTCTTTTTTCAACGCTTGATACACCCACCAAGTCTGAACATCATTAAGCATATCAATAATATGCCAAAAAAATCTTAGCCAAACGGGCTTAGAATTAATATCCAAAAAATTAAAAAGATTAAACGGCTTAATGCGATAAACCTTAATGCCAGCTACGACCGAAACTTCGTTTTTTCGGCCGACGCAAATAACACAAACATCATCGCCCCGCTCTTTAAGTCCAGCCACAATATTAGCCACCACCACTTCAGCGCCACCCCTGGTTTCCGGCTGATAAATTGAATGAATAACCGCTATTTTCATAAGGCCATTTTAACTGATTTTCTAAAAATAAACAAAAAAATATCCGGCGCTCTTCTGAGCGCCGGAATTAAATCAATCATCCCCGCCCCTTGTCTTATAATCCCACCGATGCCTTATTTTCTCCCGCGGATCAGCAATGCACAAATGGACAATTTGACGGTTGTCAAAATAATCAAATTCTGCAACTAAAGAAATTTGCCAACCCTGACGACGCAGGCATGCTATTGCTTTTTCCAGCCACGGTTTCAATCTGATGCTAGTGAGACTATCGGGAGACCCAACGAATGCTCGGCTGACGGTGTAAATAGGAACCATTCCCGCCAATATCCTGGGCCTCATTAGCGGCCAATTCGATTCTTTGTAAAAATCGGAGTTATCTTTTTCCAGGGAAATTCTATTTAATATCCCCTGCTGAACGAACAATGGGAACACTGGTAAAAAAAGCTCAATGTAAAGCTGCTCCAGGCGTTCGGAATCTTCCCGAAACTCGCTACTGCGAAACCGCTGCAAGCAATCGGCGGTTTCCTGGAATCTGATAGTTATCATTTTTTTAATTTCTTCCCGGCTACTCTCTCTTTCTTCTTTTCCCAACAGTTGAAACTTTCTAAATATCCCTAAAACATTTTTGGAAGAAATATCCACTTGCTAGTCCTCTCCACTTTGTTCAACCGACCAACTAGCCACCAGCTATAACCACCACTATCACATTGACCTCAATTGAAAAAAAATAACACGCCGCAATAAATTTGTCAAATTATCTGATTTTCTTTTTCTGCTGATAACGAAAAGTATAAAAACTCAAAATTAAATAAGCGCCGGCTGCATCCAACAACCAGTCGCTCAAGTGCGCTTCCCGACCGACCACAAATGACTGATGCCACTCATCAGTGATGCCATAAATTACCGCCAACGCAAAACCGCCAAAAAAAGCATAGCCCGGTTTTGCTCCACTGGACTGTAAAGCGGCAATAAATAACCAAGCCAAAATAAAATACAAAAAAATATGCATGACCGAAGAAACAAAGCCATAGCCCCCATCAGTCAAGTCCACCGGAAAACTGGGAATCGACGATAAATAAAAAATCAATCCCAGCCAAATAATCGCCGCGCCCCATAAAATTATCGGCTTATATTTCACCATAAATTTTATTTTTGCGTTAATAGTTCTTGATAAACTTGATCAAGCTTAACTAGCACCTTATTCCAATCATAAAGTCTAACCGCCCGCTCACGGCCGGCCTCGGACATCGCTTTTCTGATTTCTTTCTCCGCCAATAAGCCACGAATTTTTTGCGCTAAATCAATTTCATTTTTCGGTTCAACCAAGAGACCAGTTTTTCCGTCCTCAATGGTTGCCCGCACTCCAGGCCAGTTGGCCACAATCGCCGGTACGCCGCAAGCCTGGGCTTCGGCAACCACAATGCCAAAACTTTCGGTCCGGGCGGTTGAAGGCAAAACAAAAATATCAGCCAGATTGTAATAATCAGCCAAGCTGTCATTAGCGACCCAGCCGGTAAAAATCACCTGCTCGGCCAACCCCAAATTTTTGGCCAATTGTTCATAGTGTTCCCGCATCTCGCCATCGCCGATAATCAACAACTTGACTTTTTTATTCTTCAAACTGGCCACTGCTTTAATCAGCACTTCCACTCCTTTAAAAAAATGGAGTCGCCCTAAACCGCCGGCAAAAGCCACCACTTTCTCTCCGGGCCCGATGCCGATGCCGTCTTTCAGCGCCACATACTTGGGTTTGGGCCGAAAAATATCAATATCAATTCCGTTGGGAATTTCCACGAATTTAGCCGGGTATTTTTTTAAATATTTTTTCAAATAAGACCCCTTAGCGTTGTCCCAGGACAAGACCGCCACCCGATCGCTGATTTTAACTAGCGGCCCCAAAAATAATTTAAGGTAGAGCCAGAATAAAAATCGTTTTCCGCCCTGACCGACCGGATCCATCTCATAATGAATGACCAACTTTTTTTCGCGATGCCAAAATTTAAACCACCAAACAATCAGATCAGTGCCAAAAAACGGATAATATAAATGGATCAAATCAAAATCTTTCAATTTTTTCAGCAAGGGAAATAAGAAGCCGGCTTTGCCCAAAGGCAGCCAGACCGGCACATACTCCAACCAAATTCCGGCCTGATGAACCTTCTTAATCTTAGCGAAGGCCGGAGTAAAAGCGCTGACTCGATAGCCGAGTCTGGGCAGATATTTGGCGTGGTAATAGGCGTTGTTGCCAATACCGCCACCCTGAGGCGGCCAGGCACACACGACAATGGCAACCTTGACCGGTTGATTTTTTAGTTCCATTGGAGTAATATTAGTATGGTTTAAGTATAATTTTTAAAAACATTTTAGTCAAAGTATGAGCACTGAAGACATTTTGATTCGAATCAAAGAGGAGGGCGTTCAATTCATCACCTTGCAATTTACTGACTTGTTGGGTGTTGTCAAAGAAATCATTATTCCGGCCGCTGGCGCGGCCACCGCTATTAATAGTGGCGTCTGGTTTGACGGCTCATCAGTGGAAGGGTTTGCCCGCATCCAGGAGAGCGACCTCTTTCTCAAACCGGATTTGTCCACCTACTCGGTTGTTCCTTGGCTGGCGCAAAATGGTAAAACCGCCCGACTAATTTGCGACATCTACCGCCCGGATGGCCGGCCATTTGAAGGCGACCCGCGATCAATTCTAAAAAAAATCATCAACCAAGCCCATCAGATCGGCCTTGAGCCCAAAATGGGTCCGGAAGCGGAATTTTATTTATTTAGAGACGAAACTCAGCAGCCGCCCCAGCCAATTGACTACAGCGGCTATTTTGACTTTTCTTCCCATGAGGGTTATAAATTCATTAAGGAGGTTGCCTCAGCCCTGGGCCAATTTGGCATTGAAGTGGAAACCTCGCATCATGAGGTCGGCCAGGGACAGTATGAGATAGATTTTAAATACGGCCCAGCCCTGGAAATTGCCGACAAGGTGCTAACCTTGAAATATACCGTCAAAAAAATTGCCCAAATGTATGGCCTAAGAGCAACTTTTATTCCCAAACCGATTAGGGGGGCGGCCGGCTCAGGTATGCACATTCACCAAAGTTTATTCGACCGAGACGGACGACAGAATTTATTCTATCACTCGGACAATCAGTACCGCTTGTCAAGCACCGCCTATCATTTCATCGCCGGCCAAATGCGTCATATCAAAGCAATGAGCGCCATTTTATGCCCGACGGTCAATTCTTACAAGCGACTAATCTCGGGCTTTGAGGCGCCAGTGTACATCACTTGGGCCGGGATGAACCGGTCGGCGCTGATTCGCATCCCCCGTTTCCACGCCGACAAACCAGAGGCCGCCCGAATTGAATTGCGTTGTCCCGATCCAACCTGCAATCCCTACCTGGCGTTCGCGGTGATGATTGCCAGCGGCCTAGAAGGGATCAAAGAAAAACTCCCTGCGCCGACGCCGGTAGAAGAAAATGTTTACAATTTTAACGGTGACGATTTAAATCATAAAAAAATCGCCACCCTGCCAACCTCGCTCAAAGAAGCCCTGACTGAAATGAAAAACGATTATCTAGTCGCCCAAGTGCTCGGTGACGACTTATTGGAAAAATATTTTTATATCAAAAATAAAGAATGGAACGAATATTCCGACCAGGTAACCGACTGGGAGATTAAAAAATATTCCGCTATTTATTAAATAATAATCTCTAGCCATGAATCTATCTATTAAAAAGGGGGGTTGGGTTTAGGCTAACCTCCGGCATTATTACCACTCTTGGCTTGATTGTTGGTCTGAATTCGGGAACCCACTCCCAGGCAGTAATCGTCGGCGGCATTGTCATTATCGCCGTCTCCGACGCTTTATCCGACGCCTTGGGCATCCATGTCTCCGAAGAAGCAGAAAATATCCATAGTCGTCAAAAAATTTGGGAAGCGACGATTTTTACCTTTTTAGCCAAATTTTTTCGCCTTAACTTTTGTGGTACCAATAATGCTCCTTAATCTGAATCAAGCGATTATTGCCTGTATCGCTTGGGGCATATTACTCTTGATTGTTGCCAATTTTATCATCGCCAAAACCAACCGAGACGAGCCCTTGGCGGTGATTGCTGAACATTTATTTATCGCCATTTTAGTAATTACCGCCAGTTATTTTGTCGGCTCTCTTATTAAACATATAAATTAAATGACGACCAGCATTACTAACAAAAAAATAATCGCCCAAGACACGCTCCTGGTGGAATTCGCCGCTACCGAGCCGTTCTCTTTTGAGGCCGGACAATATTTAACTCTGACGCTGGATAAACTCAACTATCCCGACCTCCGAGGCAATAGCCGGATCTTCTCGATTGTCAACGCGCCAATCGAAACCGGTAAACTCAGAATTACAACCCGACTAACCGACAGCGGCTTCAAAAAAACACTGGCTGAGCTGCCGCTTGACGCTCGGGTAACTATCAATATTGAGGGCGGCGATTTTATTCTGCCGACCCAAACTAGCCAACCATTGGTCTTTATCGCCGGCGGTATCGGCATTACCCCGTTTATGAGTATGCTGGATTATTTTCAGCAAAAAAATACCGGACACACCATACTCTTGATTTATTCCAATAGAAATTTGGCCTCAACCGCATACAAAAAAGAATTGGAAAACATCGCCCGAGAGAACAAAAATTTCAAAATAATTTTTACAATGACCCAGGATGACCACTGGCAAGGAGAAAAGAGAAAAATAGATTCTGAATTCATAAAAGAATACACCGACCCGATGAACAATTATTATATGGTCGCCGGACCACCTCGAATGGTGCAAGCGATAATCAGCGAATTGGAACAGGCTGGAGTGGCCGCCGCCAACATCAAAAGCGAAAATTTCAGCGGTTATAACTAATAAACTTAAAATATATGGAAGAAAAAAATGGGAGATAAAAAACGGCCAATTGTCGAAAAATTTTCAGTTTGCCGATTTTTCCCAAGCAATAAAATTCATCAACCGGATAGCCGAGGCCGCCAATCAACAAAATCATCATCCGGATATTTATCTCCATAATTACAACCAAGTGGAAATAGAACTAAGCAGTCACGACCAAGGACAAATCACCGACCGAGACCAACAACTGGCCGAAATAATCGATACTCTTGCCTAAAATCAAACTGAAAAACACCCGCTAAACAGCGGGTGTTTTTAAAAAATAAAATTTACCAAAAAATAATTTTTTTTACCAGCCACAAATAAGCCTCCATCAACGGATTAACCACATAAGTCAAAGGAAAATAACTGACCTCCTGAAACTCAATTGAACCGGTAAATAATCTTATCAGCTGTCGATCTTTAACTCGACGAAATTTAAACTGATAATCCAATCGTCGACTAAAAATTGACGGCCAATGAAATAAAATCCACCTATATCCCTTTAATTTTTCTTTCAACCAATGATTCTTAAGAGCAAACGCCAGAAGACCCAATTCCATTACCAACCAAGCCGGAAACAGGACGATTAAAGTGGCCACCCGATAAGTCTCCAAACAGACTATCAACCGATTCCGCTCCATATAATAAAATTTATATTTGGCTTTGCTAAAAGAATACTTATGATAAACCACCGCCAATGGATCAAATAAAACGCGATAACCGGCCAGCCGCAACCGCCAACCCAAGTCCACATCTTCGTGGTACATAAATAATCGCTCATCCAACAAGCCGACTTCTGCCAGCGCTGACATTCTCAATAGACAAGCAGCCCCCGACGGATAAGCGATATCAAAGGGCGCTGTTTGACATTCTCGATCTGGCCAACGATATTTATCACAATAAGCAAAACCCAAAAAATGAATCCGATTACCAAAACTGTTAATCTTGGTGGTTTCCGGATAAAGCAATAATTTCGGCTGAAACGCCGCTGTCTTGGGCTTACTTTCCGCCAAATCAACCAAGTGTCTGAGCCATTCGCGGGAGACAATCGTGTCCTGGTTGAGCAAGACTAAATAATCGGCTTGGTTTTTGCGGGCCAGAAAATAACCCTGATTATTGGCCTCGGCAAAGCCGCGATTGGTTCGATTCTCAATTACCTTAACCCAAGGAAACATTTCCTTCACAAAGCCGACCGTACTATCAGCAGAATTATTGTCCACCAAAACCACCCGATAACACTGTCGCGGATAATTCTGATAATAAATACTTTCCAGACAATCCTGGATATAATGCCGGGCGTTATGACTGACAATGACGATAGTAATTTTAGGATTGCTCCTCATATTTTTGAGCGATAATTAACAATTTATTGTGTCGGCCGATTAAAGCAGCCCACCCATTAACTAACCCCAAAACCAAGCGCGGCCCCCAAAACTTCCAACTCCAAGGAAAAATTCTAGCTGGTTCAGTATTAAACCGTTCGACCGCCAAGATTTTAAAATTATTCTGGGCTAAGAGGAAAGCTAGGGACTGCTGGGAATGCCAATACAAATGATGATAACCAAACATCCAACTGGCCGGCCAACGAATGCCGATTTTTAACAACCAAATTATCAACTGATTAATCAGCGCCCGACTATCAGGGGTCTCGATGACCAAATAACCGCCGGGCGCCAGCCAATTGTTGATTCGACCCAACAACTGCTGAGGCTGGGACAGATGCTCTAATAAATCCCACATAAATACTGCGCCAAACTGTTCCTCAAAATCAACCGAACTAACGTCTGCCGTTAAGCATTCAACCGCAAAATTTTCCCGGGCAAATTTGGTGGCCGGAGCGCTGATTTCCACTCCCAGGCCGGAAAAACCAGCTTGCTTAACAATATCCAAAAACATACCGCCGCCACTGCCCAAATCCAATAATCGAAGATCCCGCCGAAAATGATATTGGTCGTTGAGTCGATGAAAATGATTAATTAATTTCCGACCAACAACTTGGCGGCGATAATTTTTTATATTTCGATAATAATTGTCCGTCTGACCAATACTGTCATAATGCTGATAAAAATCGCGCAAAAAATCAACTGCTGGCAGAGGAACGGTAAAAATCAGCCGACAGTTATAGCAACGCAACAACTGATAATCGCCCTTGCCTATCTTCTGGTAATCAAGATAATGACCGGCCAGACCCTGACAAATTGGACACATAAGCTAATTATCTTTAATCTCATCTTTGAGGGCGGCCTGCCGACAAAGCTTGGTGATATCTTTTTCAATTTTTTCGATTCGTAACAATAATTTCAACAGTAAATAAAAAACCAAAATAATCGACACATAAATCACCAAATCCACCCCTCTGGTCACGCCCACCTTAATGGCCAAAAAACTGGTGATATCCGGAAACAAAATCACAACGATTGCACCCAACCAAAGCCCGCTCCAGCCAATAAATTCCCAACCGGATATTTTCTGATTTCTAAATTGGGCAACCAGCCGACCAATAAACAGCAGCAGGGCGGCCACTAAAATCAATTGAATAAGCATAAATTACCTCTTAATGATTAAATCCCATAAAATATTAAAAGCGTTAAAGACACTCTGGCCTTTGCGCTTGGAATAATCAGTATAAACAATAGTAACCGGCACTTCTTTATATTTCAGTTTGTGGCGGGAAATTTCTTGCAACAACTGGGAGGCATAAGCCTGACGATCTTGTGTCAATTTGATTTTTTTCAAAACGCTGACCTGCCAGGCCTGAAAACCATTATGCGTGTCAGACAATTTAAGACCGGTGTTAAGTCTGGTAAACCCTAAAGCCATTTTAAGGGTCAACAGTTTGAGCCAGGGTATTGCTTTGGCCTGGCCCAAAAATCGCGAACCTAGAACAACCTCATAACCTTCGGCCAAGGGCAAAACCACTTTAGCTATTTCTGTCGCCATCATTTGGCCGTCCGCATCAAAAAAAACTACCTGATCAAAATCGTTAGCCAGGGCATAATCAATGCCCGTCTTGAGAGCAGCGCCCTGACCACGATTAAGCGGGTGCCGAACCACCGCTGCCCCGGCCGCTTTGGCTCTGGAAGCGGTATCATCAATGGAACCGTCATCCACCACCAAAACCGGCCAACCAACTTGTATAATTTCCCTTACCACCTCAACAATTTTTTCCTGCTCGTCTTTGGCGGGAATGATAACCAATATTTCCATAAATAAATTATGACATTTTTTAAGCCAAAAAACAAATCAGCCGAATTTAAAAATCACTACTAACCGCCTAAACGATTAATAGTGATTTAAAAAAATAAAAACAAGCTTAAACAGTCGGCCGCAAAACATCTTTTTGGGCACTTAAGTAATCAATTGTTTGTTTAACGCCCTCTTCAAATAAAACCACCGGAAACCAGCCCAATTTCTCCTTCGCCGCCGCAATATCGACCATTAACTGAACCGCCGCCTGATCCGACTGCTGATAATTAATCGCCGAACCGGAACCAGTCAGAGCGACAATCTTCTCAGCCACTTCCTTGAAAGTCATTTGCCATTCGGAGGCCAAGTTAAACGGCCCCGCTTCCGACACTTCCATTGCCTTAATTAATGCTTTAACTAGATCGGAAATAAAAAAATAAGCGCTTTTATCTTTAGGCCCGCCCAAGATATTTATCGGCTCGTTATGAATCGCCGCTCGGATAATTTCCGGTATCAGCCGACCGTCGTCAAGACGCATTCGCGGACCATAACAATTGGCAATTCGGACAATTTTGGTATCAACACCACGTTGCAACCGATAATTATTGACCAGTGTTTCGCCGAATCTCTTCGCTTCGCTGTAGCAGGCGCGACTAGACAACTGATTGACTCGACCGACGTAATTTTCCTTGATCGGCTTATTGTTTTCCGGCTCGCCGTAAACCGCCGAACTGGAAGTAAAAAGAAACTGAGCTTTATACTGAACCGCCAAATCTAAAGCATTTTTCAGACCCAAAGAATTGACGGCCAGAGTGTCAATCGGATAACGGGCATAATCACGAGGCGAAGTGGGCGAAGCTAAAAAATAAATCTCCTGCAGTCCCTGAAACTCCACTTTAAAATCACGCAACTCCGGCTGTTGGGCCAAATCAATCGCCTCGGTGATATCATGGTTAATGAATTTAAAATTAGGATTCTGCAACAAATGAGCGATGTTGACATCCTGGCCAGTCAACAAATTATCCAGACAAATTACTTTATTATCAATAACCAAATCTTCGCAAAGATGGGAACCGACAAAGCCGGCGCCACCAACGACCAGAATATTTTTTCGGTCGAAAATCACTTCTTGGGGCATAAATTAAAAACTAAATTGATTTGTAAGTTATCAACATTATAACGAAAAAACAAAGCAAAAACAAGGAAAAAAATCAAGTCCGGCGAAAAGTCCAAAAACGATTCAAGCTAAAATTAAAAAAAGCGACAATTACCGCTACCACCAACTTGGCCCCCAAATCATGCCAGCCGCCCCAATCAACCAGGGCATAAAAAATAGTCAAATTTAAAACCAAGCCGGCTAAATTGGCCAGAAAAAATTTGATATATTGACGACGGACATTACCCGCCGAATGCCGAAAGGTCCAACGACGATTAACAAAAAAACTCCAGGTCACCGCCACTGTGAAAGACAGCACCGCCGCCCCAATATAAAACAAACCCAGCCACCTAGTCAGCAGCCAATAAACCAAAAAATCAATCAGCAAATTAGTAAAGCCAACTAGGCAAAATTTTACAAACTGCCTAAGTAATGCCCAACCAATAATCAACGCGATTATCCTTTTGAATTTATATTTCATAGGCAGATAAAGTTCCTAAATCCAAACCGGTCTGATAAATAAAATCCACTGACACATCGGAGATGACATAATTTCGATTGAAATTATTGGCAACAAAAGACTCGGGTGTTACCAGGCGTTTAATTTGACCCTCCAGGTAATAAACTTTGTCCGAATTTATATAACTAATCAAACTACCGGAAGGATAAGGCGAGTCCGTCCACTGACTGGCGCGGCGATAATCCGTCTCAAAAGCGTTCTGAATAATCACTGCTCGCTTGCCAAAATTATCGCCAAAAAGTTGCCGAGCCCGCTCCTCGGTCAAATGATAAATAACCTGATTGACGCCGACCGCATAAACCCGGGGGCTGTTTTCAAAACGAACCAAATTTGTACCCGGCCTAACCGTAATGTTGCGACCAACCGCCAAACTATCGAATTCGGCCTGAGAAATTACTTTGATATCTTGATCGGTCCAAGCGCCCTGATGCCAACTCCAATAAGTAGCTTCGTTGGAAAACAGATGCCGTTCACCTCGGCCATCAATAAAATAAACTGCCGGCGCCGTTGCCAATTTGCCCAAATAGCCGGCACCGGAAATCAAATCACTGCCCAACGCCAGACTGGCGTTAATTCGACCAGTACCCAATTTACCGACATAAGCAGAGTTTTGCTCATCAATATCGTCTACGCTAAACAACAGAATTTCAGAAATTTTTTCCGGCGTTAATGACGGGTCCTTGGATTTGATCAAGGCGGCGACACCGGATACTAGGGCAGCGGAAAATGATGTCCCCTGCCAACCGTAAGAATAATAATCATTAAAACCTTCGGCCGGGCTATAATAAGCCAGGCTGACCAAAGCTTCACCGGGAGAACTGACATCAATACAGGAACCGTAATTAGTGAAAGACGATTTTTGGTCATTGTTGTTAACCGCGGAAACCGCCACCACCAAATTATTATCTTGATTATCGCCATAGCAGGCCGGATAAGCCGGCTGACTGTCCAGATTGACCCCGCCGTTTTCATTACTGTTGCCGGCCGCCGATACCACCAACACTCCCTTGTTATTAGCCCAAGCGATAATATCCTTTAATTCCTCACTATATTCGTAGCCGACCAAACTTAAATTGATTATATTGGCCCCGTTATTAACCGCATATCTAATCGCCTTAATCAAATTGCCAACATCACCAGTGCCGTCACCGCCCAAAATTCTAATCGGCATAATTTTGGCGTAAAAAGCCGAGCCGATTATCCCCTTGCCGTTATTACCGACCGCCCCAATCAAACCGGCAATGGCAGTGCCGTGATTGATACTAGTTGACGAGTAGCCTTCTTCCAGTTTGGGCCGCGGATCGGGCAAATTCAACACAAAGTCCCAACCGTTAACATCGTCAACATAACCATTATTGTCATTATCTATTCCGTCACCCGGCTTTTCATCACTATTGGTCCAGATATTAAAGGCCAAATCCGGATGATTAATGTCAATCCCGGAATCCAACACGGCCACTACCACGTCCCGACCCTTGGCTTCCTCCCAAGCCGATTCAATTTCTATCTGCTCAAGATACGGCTGAAAAGAATACATCGGATCTGACGGCGTATAAGCCAACCCAGTAATGCTAAAAAAAGGCAAAGTCAAAATCGACAATAATAAACCGATGATTATTCTTTGGTTTGATATTTTAAACATATTATTACGGATTAAATTAATTTTAACCTATTTCCAGTCTTTTTAAAAGCCACTTGAAAAAAATCAAAAAATATTGTATAAATAATCCTAATATATGAATAATTTAGTAATTAAAACAAAAAAAGTTATCCTGCTGTCCGGCGATATCGCCTGCTTGTACTTGTCTTTATATTTGACCTTGTTGGCCCGATATGGCTGGGGCAACATTAACCAAAATTGGGACAGGCATCTCTACCCCTTTTCCTTGATTTTTATCGTCTGGTTGATTGTCTTTTTTATTAATGATTTATACGACCTAAAAATCAGTTATAACACCAGCAATCTAATCAACAATCTGATCCGCGTCTCGGTGATTAACGCTCTGGCGGCAGTAATAATTTTCTACTTTTTTGGCCGTTTCTTGGACACCATCAGACCCCAGCGAGTATTAGTCATCGAAATTGCCAGCTTATTTGTTGTTTTATTTGCCTGGCGAAAATTATTCTATCACTTCATTAAATCAGCCAAAATTGCCAACCGAATTCTGATTTTGGGTCCCTCGCCACTAAGCGCCGAATTAGCAAAAGAAATTATCCGGCGGCCACAACTCGGTTATCAAGCAATTCACTTAACTACCGAACCGGAAAATTTAAAAAATTATTGTTTGGAAAACCATATTGATATTTTAGTCAGCGCCGGCGATTTCCAAACTAATCAAATCCTGGCTAAAAAAATCTTTGATTGTCTGTCTCTGGGGATTGACTTCTACAATACTTATAATTTTTATGAACAAATCACCAATAAAATACCGGTCGAATACATCAAGCACGAATGGTTCTTGGACAACCTGACTGAACACTCCAAAAAAGCATATGAAATTATCAAACGACTGATTGATATCGGCTGCGCTGGTTTGGGCCTAATTATCACCCTACCGCTAATGCCGATCATCGCTCTAATCATCAAACTGGACAGCCCGGGACCGATAATCTTCAAACAAATCCGGACCGGCAAAAACGGTAAAGATTTTCTGGCCATAAAATTCCGCTCGATGATTCAAAACGCTGAAAAAGATGGGGCTCAGTGGGCGCAAAAAAACGACGCTCGGATCACCCGCTTTGGCTCAATTATGAGAAAAGCCCGACTGGACGAAATTCCTCAACTCGTAAATGTTCTGCGCGGCGAGATGAGTCTAGTCGGACCGCGGCCGGAACGCCCGGAATTCATCAAAATCTTGGAACAATCAATCCCCTTCTACCGTGAACGGCTGATTGTTAAGCCCGGACTGGCCGGCTGGGCCCAACTCAAAGGACCGGCCTACGGCGGCTCGCAGGAAGAATCGCTGGAAAAATTAAAATACGATTTATATTATATCAAAAACCGCTCGCTGATTTTAGATTTAAACATCATGCTCAAAACCATCAAGGTGGTGTTAAGCGGTAAGGGGCAATAAAACAAAAGCAAAAAACTGTCTAATATTTTAGACAGTTTTTTTGTAATAATTTCATAAATTATAATAGCTAATAGTTTTTTCCAATTGACGATTTAAAGAAAATTCCGCCAACGCCCGCCGGTAACCAGCCTGACCAAATTCTTTTGCCTTAGCAGTATCGGTCAATAATTCTCCGATTTTTTGGCTGAATAACTCAACATTATAAGGATTGATGACATAACCGGTAACTCCGTCGACAATAATCTCTCGGGTACCGCCAAAACAAGTGCCGACAACCGGCTTTTTAAAAAGCATCGCCTCGACATTGGTCAAATTGAAAGTATCCAGACAAACAGAGGGGTTAATTACCAAATCGCAGCGCTTATACCACCGTGCCAGATCGTCTTGCGGTACCCAATCCAATACTAATAAATAACTATCTAGCCCGACGGCGTTTTCGAAAAAACCAGGATATCTGCTACCAATCAAAACGAAAACAAAATTATCCAAATCATCCTTAAGCCGGCTGATGTATTTCAAGACGAGTCCGGTACCTTTGAGCCGACCCATTCGGCCAGCCATTAAAACCACTTTTTTATTGGGGTCAATGGCAAATTTTTTATGAATTAATTCATTAGTCTGGAGACCACCAATATCAACCACCGGATCAACGCCGTTATAAATCACCTCCACATTCCTTATGCCATTCTGCTCCATCGCTTCTTTTAATTCTTGACTGACAGCAAAATTTTTATTGGTCTGCCTTAGGAAAAACCTAACCAATGGCCGACGAAAAGGATTGAGTGTTTTCTTCAGCTGTCTTAAATGATCACTAATGCTTAGTGAATAATCAAACTTCTGCCCTGATCGATAAACTAATTCCGGATCAATAAAAGAATGAAATTTATCTTGATGAAAAGAGTCAACATCATGAGCGGTCCAAAAAACCTTAGGGCACTTTCTTTTGGCCAACCACAGAGCGCCGTAAGAAATATGGGTATGAATATTGTGAGCGTGGATGACATCAGGACCAAACTCAGTAATTTTTTTATTTAAAATTTTTAACACCGCCGGATTGCAAACTCCGCGCCAGCCCCGCCAGCGCAGATTGTAACGACTAAAAATAAAAAAAACATCAACACCGTCAACTTGGCGCCAGCCGCTATTATCAAAATCTTGGCAAACAGAAAGCACTAATACCTGATGACCAGCGGCCAATAATCTCCGTGTCAATCGCCAAGCCACCATTTCTGCTCCACCGGCGGCAAACGGCGGAAATACATCACTTAATATTAATATTTTCATAATAGTCTATCAATTGGGAATTGGTTAACAATAAAACATCTTCCGAGACGCTAACCATTTTTAAAAATTTTTCTAATTTGCCCCATAAACCATATTTTTCTATTTCCCAAGAATGACCCCAAAGATGAAAAACACCACCTTTTCTCTGGACTGATCTAAAATAGTCTCGAGCAAAAGAATTCCAATTAAATAAAGACCGAGCGGAAATATGATATTTCCTAATAACTGGCCAATAATAAAATAGCGGCTCTAACAAAAATTTAGACCAATGCAGGCGCTGAGCTGAACGCCGTCGAAAAGGAAAAGGATAAACCTGCAAACTGACCGGCAGAGCAAACCGATCATAATCATCTTTAATAATATCTACGGTTCTCGCGCCAGAAAAACCGGCCGCTTGGACTAATGCCTTAATCTGTAAATCATACTGACCCTTGGGATAGGAAAACATTTTTACCGGCTGACCAATTAAATTGGTCAGCCATTCTTTTGGCTCAGTTATTTCTCTTGTAGCCGCCCCTTTGTCGGTCTCCAGCAGAAAAGCATGGTTGACAGTATGAGCGCCGATTTCATGTCGCAATGATATTTTTTTTATCTCCTGATCACTCAACCTACCATCAAAAAATTTAGGCACATAAAAAGTACCTTTTATACCATACCGATCCAATAAATCAGCCAGCCGCAAATCCAACTGATGGCCGTCATCCCAGCTGGTAGTAAAAATTATTTTTTTATTAGAATTAGCCACTATCTTTTTTGATTATAATCAGCCAGCCGATAGCGAATTGACGATTGGCATGACCGGTGTCACGATTATCCAGCCAGACCATAAAATTGGAGTAAATTTTTAAAATAGGATTCAATAATCGCGCCCAAAACTTGTTATGAAGATTAAATCGATCAATTAAGTATCGAACATTAGTTTGGGCGCGAGCGGAAAAAAAACCGCCGCGCTGTTCTGTAAGCTCAATTTTAAATCCCGCTTCTTCAAAAAGACGAACTAAAGCATAATGGGTAAAACGCCAAAAATTATTCGGCTCATCATACAAATGATTTAAAAACGTAGTTGTTATAAGGGCGTGCCCCCCGGGTTTTAACACTCGAAAAAACTCCCTTGACGCCTTGAAAATATCAAACACATTGCCTAACACTTCAGTGCAAACAATGGAATCAAATGACGAGTCCTCAAAAGGCAAATCACTGGCGCTGCCGACAACATCAATGTTATTATTTTTTTCCACATCCATTTTTATATAACTCTCGCAACTAAAAAATTGCCGATAACGGCTGCGACCGCCGGCACCAATGTCCAATACCTTACCAGAAACAAACCGGCTATGTTTTTTGACTTGCCGACGGAGCAAAATCCTGTCCACTTGATAAATATAATCAGTGCCCTGATTAACTTTTCTTTTCAAATTATTTTTATGAAAAATAAAAGTATGTTTTATTTTAGATAAATACAACTTCGGTTTTTTAAAAAATCTTCGCCAGAGCTTTAATTGAAATAAATCTTTAAACTCAAAATCATGAATAATCTGGGCATGGTGCCAGAAAACGGGAATCAATTCTTGATGATAAAATTTTAAAAATTCATCATAACTCACTTTTTCACCCAGCCAAACATTCTTGCCGCGATTACGAAGAATGAGACGGCTCCAATCCATATTATTGGATACCAATCCCCGCCCCAAAGCGTACTGCCAAATGCCAGAACCAGGCAGTGGCGTTAAAACTTGCATTTCTACCGAAGGCATATGATTACGCTTAATAAAATCCAACGTCATTTTCATTTCCTCCATAGTTTCATCGGGAGAGCCGAAAATAAACGAGCCATAAACATGAATGCCGTGCTTCCTCAATAAATCATAAGCTTTTTGATTTGTTGACACCGAACAATTATCATTTTTAAGATATTTCAATATTCTATCCGAGCCGGATTCAAAACCAATAAAGACTAACTTGACATTCATCTCTTTGAGTAATTGGCAAACTTCATTGGTAATGTGATCAGCTCTGGTATAACAGAAAAAGGCGGTTTTTTTATTCAGACCCCGAACAATAATTTCCTGGGCGATTTTCTTAAAACGATTGATATTGGCCAAAAAATGGTCGTCCATAATATCAATCAAATCGACATCATATTGATAAACCAGTTCTTCGATCTCTTTAATAGTACGTTCCCACGAGTGGGGACGAAACCTTGCCGAAAGGGCGCGCTCTTGGCAAAAAATACAATTATACGGACAGCCGCGAGCAGTCATTAATCCTGAGGGACGATAGAGCTTGGTCGGAAAAATTGTTTCTGCCTCGGCAAAATATCCCCTGATATTCATCAAATCTCGGGCCGGCAAAGGCAAAGAATCAATATCATCAAGGGGCTGGCGGGCATCAGTCTTCACCAATCTATCATTGTCCCAAAATATCAAACCGTTTATTATCTTAAGATTATCAGATGTAAATTTACCATCTCGACGATAAATATCAACCAATTCGCAAATGGTCTTTTCTCCCTCACCAATTACCCCCAAATTAAATTCCTTCGGCAGGGTATTAGGCAAGCTAGTTATGTGCGGTCCGCCAATTATCTGGGGCACACCCGGCAAAGAGGATTTGACCTGCGCGGCAATTTTTACAACTTCGTGCAGATAAGGAGTGACGGCCGTATAGCCAATAATGTCCGGATTTTCTGCAATTATTTTATCAGCCAAGTCAGGAATAAATTTCCTCTGCAATATTTTAACATTATAAACGCCGGCCCACTCCCTTAAACAGGCCGCCAGAAGGCCAAGCCCAATACTGGGCAGGCTGACTCGCTCGACAGAATCAATCAATAATACTTTGATATCTTTTTTTTCCGTCATAAAAATAAATTTTAATAGATGCCGATTATGCTTTTCTGAATTTCCAGATTCAAACCCTCGCTATCAAACCAGCCGAACTCCATAATATCAGAAAAATCATTTGTATTTTTGAGCCGAAAATTATCCTGAAAGACAGGGGGCGTTTGGGAATTACTATCACCAAAATCAGAATCAATGATCGAATATTTTATTTCAATATCAGATTTTTCATCCTGTTCAATAAACTGCTCATTACCCCAAATTATAGAATTAAAAACCTTTAAATTGCCACCGCCAAAAATCGGCTTCTTTTGATAAGCGGCCAAAGCGATATTATTGCCAGTTACTGTATTATTAAAGAATAGAGCGGTTGACCCATCTTTTGCGGCAATGCCATAATTGCCATCTTTAATTAGATTGTTGAAAATAATCAAATCAGAACGCTCGCCGACACTGATACCCTTGTCGCCGGCATTAAAAATGCGATTGTCAGAAACAATCATTTTTGAACCGCTGACATCGAAAGCGTCATTGCCATTATCGGAAAAAATATTGCCTTCAGCTTGGCCAGTGCAAAAATCGCAATCAATAGCATCAAAACCATTATTGGAAAAATTATTGTTTCTCATACTGGTTTCCGCATTCTTGACATTCAAGCTGTCGTCGCCGTGGGCATCGCTAAAATAACAATTGCTAACTTCAACTGGAGAATGATAGATACTAACCATACCGGAGAAAAAAACGCCATTGATATAATCCTGGAAGCCGCCGGAAAAATTAGCATAAGTAATGATATTTTTATCCTTGGTTCCAACCACTCCAAAAGAACCCCAAGGCTGATCCGAGCGGGCGGCAAAAAATCTGATTGGCGCCTCGGGCGAACCGACAGCAACGACGGGTGAATAGGAAATCAAAGAAACATCTTTGGCTAAAGCCACACTGACTCCGGGACTAATTACCAACCCGTAACCGCCAGGCACAACAATATCACGCTCAAAAAAATATTGGCCGGCTGGTAAAATAAAGCTGCCGTTGACAAAAGAAAACATCGGATGACGATTGACAAATTCCTGTGGCGACAAAAAAATATCCTGCCAGTTGTCAAAAACCGACGAATCGACAAATCTTTCATTTTCATTTATCTCTTCTCCAGTAATGACATTTTCCAGCTTTAATTTTAAATTTCTGTCATTAATTGTATTGCCAATATTGTCAGCCACCAAAAAAAGACGGTGCATGGTGGGAATACTCTTAATGGGCTGAAAAATTATATCGGGATCTCCTCCTTCTTCGGGACGAACATAGCTAATGCCTTCCGGCACTGATCGGTCTGACAATAGCACTAATCCCTCGGTCAATCTCTTGATATCTGATTGGCCATTTTCTATATCAGCCAATTTAACATCCCCTAAATCATAATTGCCATTGTGATTACTGTCCGCTATTAATTGATATTTCAACGGCTGTTCAGTGTCAATATTAATATCCTTTATTTTTAGGCCGCTGAAATTATCCACCTCAATTCCAATACCAACTATTGAATCAGATTGGCGCTCAATAATAATATTGGCATTATTATTATCATTAACAAATAAATCACGCGCGCTCATAAAATTGTCAACCATAATCTGACGGCGCACTCTTATCTTTCGGTCAAAATAAAAATTACTATGATCTTTGGTACGATCACGATAAACCGGCCAGCGCGCCAAATCATAATACTTATCAAATTCCCGTAAATCATCAGCCAGATTCTTATCTTGGCCGACATAATCCCATAAAATTTTATTGCGCTCATAGGCAAACTCCTCATTCTCCAAAATTCTAGTAACCAAAGGATTATAAACATAATCATTGGCCGACTCAGTCGAGATACCAATATCAGCCGGCATTAATTTAAATTTGCCCAAGGTCGCATCAAAATAAAGCCGCATATTATGAGCAAAATCCTGATGATAGTTGCCGCCCAACATCTCTAAAATGTGCCAACGATAAAAATTATCCAAATCCACCAGCATCGGTATTTGCTTTTTGAATTCTTCATCGCTGGCATTATTTATCAAATCCAATAATAACTGCAACTCGGCAAAATTGCCTTCAGCGGTATGCGGATTGAAAGAATATTTTTGCCAATAATTTACATTTTTAAACAAGCGATTACTAATAATATCATCGCCATATAAATTAATATCCGAATTTATGTTATTGATTTCCAAAACATCTTTATTATGCGATTTTCTTTCCCAATAAAGACCATAATAATTGCCATTAATGAAAACTTTAACAAACCGACTCGGCGGGACAGCCAGGTCCAATTTTTTGGCCCGATAATAATTCAATTCTTCCATAATATACTCCTGAGACGAGGCGATCATTAGATCAACTGAAGTAAAGCCATCTGCTGGCGGCACATTGCCAAATTTTATCTTCCAAGATTTTTTCTCGTTGATCCAATGGTCAAAACAGTCTCCCCTAACCTTCAATTTCACTTCATAATCTTGACCGCCAAGCTTTAGAGTTGCCGGCTGATATTGACGATTATCTTCAAAAATATCCCAACCAAAACAGCCTCGCTGTTTCGGTAGGGACTGATTAATTTCGGATAATTTATTTTCGTCTATCTCTATTCTATATTCCGGCAAATTAGATCCTTTAATCATCAATGGCAAATAATAAATGTCCAGAGCCAGGGGTAGGTCCTCAAACCAAGCCAAGGAGGGATGTTTGGTGGCAATCGCCTCTAAGCGACCAGTATATTCAAAATAGAAAATTGTAAAAGATAAAAGAACCAGCAACAACACCAATAGTGCCACGATAATCCACCTAAACTTTCGAAACAAAAAAATCATTTTATTGATTAACATAAGTCCGACCTTCTTTTATTCTTAAATTTATATATATTAGCAAATAGGCATAAAAAATCAAGGTGGAAACGGGTACCCAGGCGGCCACCGGATAAACGGAAACAGTGATTGGATAATGCTTCATAAAAAAATAAATTACACCGGCGCCAGTCAAAACCGCTACGGCATTTACATAAATGGACTTGCGCATTAAATTAAGCGTCCTGAAAGCCGAACCATTGCCTACGCCTAAGGCGGTAATTGCCGAACCGACCAAAAGTGGAAAAGACAGATAAACGGAGAGAACATATTCCTGACCATACACTAAAGGAATCAAAATGGGCGCCATTAATGCAAAAATTACTACCAAACCAGAAGTAATCAAAAAGCTGCCAACCGATGAGCGGACAAAATCTCTCTTTAATATGCTCAAACTATAGGATTTTGTTATTGGTAAATGGACACTCAACAAACGCGAGACTGGACCAATTAGAGTTAGCGGCAGGCCGGCATAAGCAATGGCAATTTTTAAAATGGCAACATCATTAATACTAAACAACCCCAGAATAAAAATTGGCAATGTACTATAAAGACTGACAATATTTTTATCAATCGCAATCATAAAACCAAAGCGGAAATAATAGCTGAAACGCGATTTGAACATATTGGAAAAAATCTCCGACCAAGACGGTAAAATTGGATCATTTTTCGCCAAGCGTGAATAACTAATCCAGGCAAATACGGCAAACCCGCTCGCCACAATCAGGTGGCCAAAAACAATTCCCTTAAGTCCCCAACCAATTAAAACCAAGGTAACCGGAACCGCCACATAAAAAACTTTATTAATATTTTCAATAACGGCTAAAATTTTAATCTGACGGATGACTTGAAGCACAATTATATACATGCCAAAAAATATTTTTATAATATCAACTAAAATAATTACTCGTGCCAATTGACCTATAGTACTATCGCCATAAAAAAATTTTGTTAAAAATGGCGATATTAATATAATTGAAAACCCCACAACAAGTAAAACCGTGCCGGTCACTTGGACATAATAAGTCAATATATTCCTGGCTTTATCTCGATCCTTTTGAGCATAGGCCCCTGATAACAATGTCAAAGCTGATTGATTGGTGCCAATATTCATAAAGATGCCGACTATACCAACAAAAGCAAAAATCAAGGCATAAGCCGAATAACCTTCAACTCCTAACGTCCTAGCAAAAACTACTGACGCAATAAAAGACAATCCGGTCGAAAAAACTGAGGCAAACTGCAAGACAATTGTATCTTTGATAAATCTTTTCTTAAATAGATTTCTGATTCTGGTTATCATTTTTTAAAATTAATTATTTTTTCAAAAGAAGCCATCACATCTTCAACGGTCGTATCCAGAAGGCATTGGGAGGTGCCATAACGGCATTCTCTGGCAGCTAGGGCACTAAATGAACATGGCTGACAAGAAACCTTATAGTCCACAACTTCGCAATTATTGCCCAGTGGCGGGTGTTCTAATTTGTCTATCGGACCGATAATGTTAACGCCTGGTGTTCCGGCTGCATGGGCCAAATAGAATTGTCCGCAATCAGCAGATACGAAAACTTTCAAAAAAGAAAATAAAGCGGCGCTCTCATTAATGGAAAAATCAGTGCTGTAAAATATTGAATTACCACCGACTCCGGAGACAAATTTTTCCAATATCGCTTTTTCTTTGGGCGTACCGACGGTGATTATCTTGGCATTGTATTTATTTATTATTTGCTTAGAAAATTCAACAAATTTTTCCAGAGGCCATACTTTAAATTGATTGCCGGCGACGACCGATATGCCGACCAAAAAATCCCTATTCGGATTAATATTTTTACTGGCCAACCAATCATAAGCTTTTTTCTTATTTTCTTCCGTCCAAAAAATATCATAATTCTCCATCCGCGGATTAGCGACTTTAATATCAATGCCAGCATCTGACAAAATATCAATATATTGGCTGACCGTATACTGGTGGGGCAAATAAGGCCTAATTTGATTGCAAAAATGACGAGCAGTTAAAGCATTCATTCTTCCTGTTTCCTTAATTAAAAAAGAGATTCTCTTAAGAGCTCCCGCCCAAACCGAAGCGATAACGATATTAATTGAGGGAGTAAAGATTATTATTTCCCGACAACCACTTTGTTTAATCGATTTAATTAAGGGGATAATTTTTCGGTCATCGGACACAGTCAGAATCTTATCAATGTGCGGATTATCCCTCAAAACCCCAGCTAAGCTATCACCAACTAAGACTGAAATTTCAGCGGTCGGATAATTCATTTTTACCAATCGATAAATCGGGGTAGTACAAATCAAGTCACCCATTTTGGACAATTGGATAAATAATATTTTTTGCCGCGAGGACTTAATTGAATTTAAAAAAAATAATTTTTGCCCCCAATAAACCGGGTAAGTAACAACAAATAAAATAATATTTTTTGCCTTAGTGATAAGATTCATACCAATTTGATAGATTGACGAATTTTTTCTAATCGATTGAACCATTTGGAACGATAAGTATAGGTATATTCTTTAATTGTAACCGGGGTAAAACTCATTTTATATTGAGCCAAATTTTTTTTGGCAAAATTAACCGAGCCTAAATCATAAATTGAATAATTATTTTTAAGCCCATACTGGCAAACCTCATACATCAACCTTCTACCGGCATAAGATATGATTCTTCTCTTATCCGGTTGATCGACCTTAAGGCGCTTGGAACAAATCGCTTTAGCTCGTAAAATCGAGCCAACGTCAAAACAAATAATATTAGCTATCAATTCATCATAATAATAAGCAGAAAATATTTTGCATCCCCGATAATCGCTAATATTATCCGGCCGGCGGCCTTGAGATTTCTCAAATTCAGCGCTTAAATTATAATTGGCAACTAAGTCATGATCATCGGAAAAAAATCGCAAACCGGGAATTTTATTGTCAAATGTTTTTCTGATTTCATTCCTGGCAGTATGATTGAAATCTTTAAAAATTTCATCCATCGTCCTATTTAAATATATTATCGGCGTATCCTTTTCTTTAACACTGAAGTCGGGCAAATCCTTTTTATCATAACTCAACAAATAAATGGCTGAGTATTCTTTTTTTAACGCCTCAATGTCTGGCCATGGTTCTAAAATAAAACGGATAATCCGAAAAAATAATTTGTTTTTAGTGAAAACCATCTAATTAACAATTAATTCCCATTTTAATAAAATAAATATCAGCCAAGCTCTTTGGTGCCGACAATAATTATATGCCAAGCCGCTCGATTGAGTACTGGTATCTTTGATAAAAATAGATCCCAACGAAATAAAAACTTGAATAATTTAAAAGGAAAATATTTCAACACCTTGATAATATCGGGAAAGGCAAATGGATAAGCCAAATATCCAAAATAATGTATGCCATCCAGCCTCATGCCACTAGTCACAAATAAAGACCTAATTTTTGAAGTAGTAAAATTAGTATGTTCCTTGTCAAATTTTCCAGTAATCATTTTTAATATCTCACGAGGCAAAAAAGTAAAAACATTTCTGTGGGGTTCCGAAATAACCACTGCCCCATCGCCAACTAATACCCTTTTTATCTCTCGTAAGCTCCGCTCTGGATTCGGTACATGATGCAAAATGCTTCGAGCAATAATAACATCAAAAGAACCATCTGAAAATTCCAGATTTTCACAATCCATAACTATAAATTGGGCTTGAGGATATTTTCTTTTTCCCACTGAAATCATTTTTTCCGATAGATCAATGCCGACATACTCCATCTTAGGAAAAGCCTCTCTAATAACCTCATAGGCAATGCCGGTACCGCAACCCAAGTCTAAAATCTTAACAAATGGTTTGTTCGGCAATAGACCCAATAAATGCCTTACCCACTCTAACGAATAATAACGACCGTTGGCCTGGCTTTCTCTAATCAACTCGTAATTATCAGCTAATTGATCGTGCAAAATTTTTTCCCTCTCTTTCCTATTCATGATTTATTGTTATCTCTAAAAATAAAATTATCATATATTAAATATTTTAATGCCAAAAAAAAGCCAGTGACCACGATTATAACCAATTTATAATTAAGCTGGAATGATTCCGTTAAAAATTTTACCGTGCCAAGATTCATAATAAAAAATAATAAAACCACCGAGAGATATGAAACGAAAATACGAAAACGATGTGAATTTATTTTAAAAATGACTCTCAGGGCAAAAATAAAATTAAACAAAATGCTAGCACCCAAGCCTAACGAGTAAGCGATAATATAATGCCACAAAAAAACATCTGCTAAAGTAAACGTGATCGTCAAATTAATGGCATAACCCATTAAGCCACCGAGGATAAATTTAAAAAATTTATAAAAATTATCTTTATTGGCTTGTTGCTGTATAAATTTTTTCATTATTTCTGACGTTTAATAATTACCTCAGAAATTACTGCCATAAAAAACATCTGAATGGCGAATAAAATCAATAATAATGCCAAGGTGCCGATATAGCCGTTGATCGTGAAATCCTTAACTAGCTTAACTAAACCGGCAATAAAAAAAATCGCGGCAACCGGACTAAGCATTTTCAGCGGCTTGAAATAAATAATTACCCTGATAATCAAACTAATAAAATCAAAAAAATTTCTAATCTTAATACCCGACTTGCCTACTCTTTTATAATAAGGTATGTCAACATATTTAACAAAATAATCATTACTGAAACACGCCAAAGTAATTGTACTAGTAAAAGAGAATCTTGAGGGAAATAGATGCCAAAACTCATCGGCGACGCTTCTTCTGAAAATCCTCATCCCCGAATTCAGATCGGGAATAGTCTTACCCACCAAAAAGCTGGCTAATTTCTTCAAAAACCATTTTGCCGGCTTACGGCCAAAGTGATCTCGCTGGTGCTGGCGATTGCCAACCACCATATCATACTCTCCCGCATATCTGATAAACTCGGGAATCTTATCTATCGGATAGGTGCTGTCGGCATCAATAATCATCACCCAAGCGCCGCTGCTTTCCTTAATGCCTCTTTTTAAAGAAGCACCGTAACCGATGTTGTATGGATTATTCAAAACTTTTATAGAATCCACTTTCGCCAAACTGGCTTTGGTGCCGTCTCTGGAACCATCATTGACTACAATGATTTCATAATCTAACCCCAAAGAATTAAGTTGCTCCCGGCATTTTAAAACCGTCTCCGCTACCATTTTTTCTTCGTTATATACCGGAATGACCAAACTTAACTTTTCATTTTGTTTTAACATATTTTTTGGACAAATTTATTAATCCCTCAATAGAAATAAAAAATAAAATTATCATTATCGGTACTATCGGCAAAAAATAACGCGGGTTCCTAAAAGTCGGCTCAATAAAAGGCAGCAAAATCGTGTTGGCGATAAAATAAAATAACACTAGCCAACCAATTAATTTCTGACGTTTAATTAATAAATAAAAACCATAAATCATAAATAAAAAAACAAAAACCAACGGTACAAAAATAATCCAACCATATTCCAAGGGGTAGGTAAAGATTCTTAAGACATAAATCCAACTAACATAATAAGAACTGTCATACACCTCATAAGAAGTTTTGAAAATTGAACCGCGGCTAGCAAAATTTACATATAATTGCATGAATAATAACGGCAAGGCGCTCATAACAAAATAAATCGCCGGTCGAATTTTTTTCAGAACAATCAAGATGAAAAAATACAAGGGCAAAATTAAAATATTCTGAATTCTGGTAACAAAGGCGGCTGATGCGAGAAATCCTAAAAGGATAGCCCAATTATCAGAGGTGATTTTTTGTTTAGCCAATTTTAATACCACCAATAAGGTGGCCAATAACAGTAAGGTAGCTAAGGGGTCGGATGCTACCGGCCAAAACATCAGCTGCATAAACCGGCTGGTCACGAAAGGATTAATAATATCGCCTCCCGGGACAAACCATTTGAATAAAAAATAAAATCCATAAGGATAAATCGTGAACAATAGAGCAGCTAAATATGATTTTACCTTAGAAATAAAAATCTCCTTTGACAAAAAATAGACCAAAACCACCGACAAGGAATAAATAATGACTCCATTTACAAATGATATTAATGGAAAAATGTCTATTATTCTATCGGGCTTCAATAAGGCTATAAATGGAGCCAAAAATAAAGGAAATCCTATCGGCTGGGCGTCGGGCAACAATATTCCCCGAAAAAAATTTTTAGCCGTTTTAAAATAAACCAATTCATCGCCGCCATAGACTGTCCACCAATCGCCAAGCATTGCCCCATCAGCTGGCCAGCCAGCTAATGATAAATTAAAAAATAAAATTCTCAACATCGCCAAAAACAATAATAGCCAAAACCATTTCGACCCGACCAATCTGGAGACGGCCGCCAAGAGCCGAGGCAAGAAATAATAATAAGGAGACAGCCGCGCCAGAAATTTTTCAGAAGAATCTTGTCGGTAGACTTGTATCCGTTCAATATCCAGCGGCAAACTGGCCGACAAACAAACCCCGGGTCGGCCGCCAAAACCCAATTTAACCCCGATCTCTTTTAATTTACCAAAAATACTGCGGGCTTTTTTATTTCTTGGATAAGCCACGCAATTCAAACTTTCTTTCGAACCGACCGCGCCAGCCAAAATATTTTTATTGCTGAAATATTCAGCCTCTATTTCGTCATCGCTCAAATTTTCGATCGGCCGATGAGAAAAAAAATGATTAGCGATCTCGTGCCCCTCTTGTTGTAAACCCACTAACTGATTGACTGTCATCATTAATTTACGCTTATCGGCATTATCAGTGCAAAAATCCGCTGTCCGATTTATATATTTTCCGGAAATAAAAAAAATCGCTTTAAATCCGTATTGCGCCAAAAGCGGCCTAGCAATGTCATAATTATCCCTGAAGCCGTCATCAAAAGTGACCAAGACTTTATGGCGAGGAAAATGACCGGTAGAAAAATAACCCTGCAATTCCGATAAAGACAGTGAGCCATACCCATTACGCTTTAAAATATCCAACTGATGCCGAAAATCATCCGGACTGACTGACAACTTGCTTCCGTCATTAGAGATGGAATGGTATAACAAAACCGGCACCCCAGCCAGCGGAAAATATTTCTGTAAAAATATTACAAACTGCAAATATATTTTTCTAAAAAAAGGCATTTTTTAATTAATACTCGATATCGTTCTTAGCGGTAATCACATTAACATCACTGATACCAGACATGGCGCTTAATTTGGAGATAAATTCGCTAATAGTTTCCGCCTTAAAAAACCGAATATTGAAGGTGTAATCCAAAACCTTGCCGTTTTCTCTGGAAACCACATTCAACAGTCCATCGGCCCGCAGGTATTCTTTAAAAAGGTCACGCATCTTTTCGTTGGAGAAAGACGCTGTGTCGGCCGAAAGGGTCAGCACATAGTCATACTTTCTGATGGTGCCAAAATTCATCCGAGACATATAATAAACCAGAATCGTAATGAAAATTGTGGCTACCACCGCTAAAACATAATTGCCGGTGCCGACTGCCAAGCCGATAGCCAAAGCCAGCAAAATAAAAGAAATATCTTTGGGATCTTTAATGGCCGCCCGAAAACGAATAATAGAAAAAGCGCCGAAAGCGCCGAAAGCGGCGGCCAAGCTGCTGCCAATGGCAGTAATAATGACCGACATCAATAGACCAATCAGCACCAAAGAAAAAGTAAACGATTGAGAATATGACAAGCCCTTATGGGTTACCCGATAAACGATAGCCGCTAATAGCGACAATAGCGTCGCCAAAATCATATTAAACAACACTAAGCCGACGCTTAACTGGTTTTCCCACCCCAAACCAAATAAATTTTCAAACATAGTTTTTTATTTAAATTATATAATTATTATCGTCTAACGCCGGCTTGACCTTCCTCAAGCCGTTGCAATACTTGGAAAAAGTGATCCGCTGCAATTGATATTTTTGGATTACTTCGTGAAACCATTTGGGCAAAACATTATTGTACTTGACTTCCAATACCACCCCGGTCGGATAAATCGCCCGAAGCTTATCCAATCGGCCGGTCAAAGCATCGGCCAATTGGGCCTGGATATCATAATCAAAGGTTACTCGGAATCTCTTATCCCTACGGTCAATCAGCGCCTTGCGCTTATAAGTGACAAACAGCTTCGGCCGCAGACAATTCCTTTTTTTAAACCAAATCAATTCGTGGATAAAATCATTATCCGGATCCTGTTTATAAAGTTCCAATAATTTGGCATCCAAAATATTATTAACGGCATCACCAGCTGGCAACAATATCCTGTCTTTAATCACTAAAGCGTTGCTTTTTCTCTTAATCTCCAAAAAAACCCGCTGGTCTTCGGTCACGGCATGACCATAATAGCGAAAACGAAGCTTTTTTCTATCAGAAACACCGGCCTCTTTGTCCCAAAAACAATCAAAGTTCTCATTATCAAAATATAAGCTATTCACCTGATAATAATCCTGGCCCGTAGTCAATACATAAGGATCCCACTCCATATGGTTTAATAGAGCGGGAATCAGCTTATCGGCTTTGTTTTTGGGCAGAAAATATTTAAATTCAAAGCGTTGAAAATGGAGTTTCGGCTTCTGCATATTATAAATAATACTTGCACATTACCGTATTTAACAACTTGAATTCTAACATTTTTTACCAAAAATGTAAAGATAAAAAATACCGGCCATAAAACCGGTAAAACAGCACTAATACTAGAAAAGTGTTTTTATTTTATAAAGTCTATAATACTTCGGACCCGATTGTGCCAAGTGTACTGCTTGGATTTCTGATAAGCCCCTTGGCTAATTGCCGTCGCCAAATTACTGTCCGTCAAAATCAGCTTTATTTTTTCCGCCAAATCAGCTGGGTCATCGGGCCGACAAAACACGGCACTTTTCTCATCCAAAATCTCCCGAATAGTCGGCAAATCCGAGGCGACTATCGGCCGCTTGGCCGCCAGATATTCAAACATTTTCAAAGGAGACATAAAATAAGCGTAATGCTCGGTCCAGGGAAATGGCATCAATAAGATATTAAACGCTTGCTGATAAATCGCCAGCTTGTCTTGCGAAACCTTGCCCAAAAAAAGTGTCTGCTTTTCCACCCCCGCGTCAACAGCCCGCTGCTGGTAATAATCAATATCAGTCTGATTGCCGCCGACCGCCACAAATAAAATTTTTGGCCAATTTTTTTTGAGCAGATTAATCACCTTAATAATGTCATTAATTCCCTTATCCATTCCCTTGGTTTTGAAACTGCCGGTATAGCCCAAAATAATTGCGTCAACCGGCAAGCCCAGTTCTTGCCGAGCCATCTCCGGAGATATCTCTATACCAAAAATATCCAAATCCACTGCATCCGGCGAAACTATAATTTTAGACAGTGAGACGCCATCCTGCTCAAGTCGTTTTTTCATTTCTCCGGTCAAAACAACTAAAGCCCTGATGCAATTAAAATATTTGACATAGCGCTTTTTGTTGGCAGGCAAAGCGTGGCCCTCCCAGACTATATTTTTGGAAAAAATACTCAGAACCGGCAATAGATATTCATCGCGAGTATAAAAAATAATTTTCTGTCTATTTTTTTTAAACAAAAGATAAAAAAACAAACTGATAATGAAAAATAAAGATTGTAATTTTATATACCAGCCGGCTGGCGCACGCATCAAAAAAACAGGGTCGAAAATTTTCAGCTTTTTAATGACAAAGTTATTTTTGACTTGATAATAATCAAACACATCCAGCTGACTAAGCTGATTGACTCGATTGGGCAAAACCAACTGCACCTCTGCGCCATTAGATGCGAATAGTTCGCACATCTTCATTATCTGGTGACCATGCGCTTTTTCAGTCGGCATTCTTACATTGGCGATGTATAATATTTTCATAATATTACCCCCTCCTAACCTCCCCCTTCTAAAGGGGGGAATTTTAATTGATAATCCTCTCCTTTGAAGGGGAGGAATTTAATTGGTGATGCCCCCCTTTAAGGAAAAATTTAATCGACAATCTCCCTTCCGGCACAGACAAGCGGTTCCAAGGGAGGACTATTCTAATTAATAGCAAATTTAAAGCCGAATTTATTGAGTAGATATTTAATAGCTCGCTTAATTTTGAACAAAATAAAATCCAGCCGCTCTTTCTTGTTACCCAATTTGAGCCAAATCACGGCAATGCGCAAAAAATGTTTCAAGCCGCGTTTTTTAACTCCCTCAAACAGCTTCAGCCGCCATTGCCTAAACAGGACATCTAATTCGGCCGACGGCACTAAGGATTTATTGAACTTATCAGCGCTCTGGTGAAAGGTGATATCATTATAATCATCCAAGTTCAGGCTACCAGCAAAAAAATCGTCATAAAGCTTAGTGCCGGGCAGAGGCATAAAAATACTGAAAGAATAATGGTCTGACTCTATCCGTTGAGCCAATTCAAAAGTCTTGACCATCTCTTCCTTATTTTCCCCGGGTAGTCCAATCATAAAACTGGCTTCCGTCCTGATGCCATATTTATGGCACAATTCAAAGGCCTTGGTAATATCCGCTAATTTTATTCTTTTATTAATTATCTCATCTAGCACTCTCTGACTGCCCGATTCAACGCCAAAATCAAGCTGAAGGCAGCCGCTGTCTCTCATCAATCTGACCACACCTTCATTAGTTAAATCAACTCTTGATTGCGCCCCCCAATACATCCCTAATTCCTTCATTAAACCACATATTTTTTTAACATAATCATAATTAACCGTCAGAGTATCATCAGCAAACCACACCCCCTCCACCCCGTACTGATCCCTAAGCAAGATCAGTTCTTTTTTGATATTATCCAGACTGCGGTAACGCACCCGCCGGCCGAATACCTTGTTACAGGCGCAAAAAGTACAGCTATAAGGACAGCCGCGCGAACCCATCACCATCACTGATTTTATCGGTATGCCCCTAATGACATCGTCCCAGATCTTAGTGTGATAATCCATATTGACCTTGTCATAAGCCGGCAAGGGCAATTCGGAAATATCAATCAACTCTCTGGATGAATTTATCACTGTTTTGTTTTGACTTTTGTCTAACCAGGCTATCCCCTTCACTGAGGACAACTCCGGTATATCTTTTTCCAGCTCGCGAATTAATTCCAAAGTAGTCTGCTCGCCTTCGCCGATAACTGCCACCTCAAAGCCGCGACCCAAAACTTCTGCCGGAGAAGCGGTAACATGAGGCCCGCCAATAATGGAATAACAATTTATTTTTTCCCTAATCTGGTTATTGAGCCAGACTACTTCATTTATCTCAATCGTACTGGCGGTAAAACCAATAATTTTCGGCTGTAATCTAATCGCCGTTTCTATAATCTCTCTTCTCGCCTTCTGCCGGTCATAAACATAATCTTTGCCACCAAGAATTTTACTCTCAATAATAGTATTGTCATAACCGTGGTCTCGCAAATAGCCGGAAATATACATCACCCCGAGAGAATAACGATGTTCCTTAAACCTTTTCGGCGGAAGGATTAATACGATATCGGTTGGCTTGGTTATTTTGGACATAAAGATTATTTACTTTCTATTTTTATAATACTTTGAAAAACAAACAAATTGGGCGGTAAAAACTTTTTCATTCTTTCCAATTTATTGGGATACCAGATATTGTCTTCCGCCAAAATATTAAAATTATTTTTCACCAATCTGTCTTTCAATCCATTATAGCTCATCAAATGAATATGCCCCCAATCATAAAATATTTCCTTCTCCCCATAATGGCCCAAAAACATCCTGATTCGATTGTTCCAAAGCAAAAAATTCGGCGTAGAAATAATAATTTTTCCATCCGGCTTAAGGACTTCTTTCAAGCGCTGCAAAGAGCCATCAATATCAAACAGATGCTCCAAAACTTCCGCACAAATAATCAAATCAAATTTATTATCAATAAGCTCCGGCGGCCAATCATCCCGCTCTAAGTCAAAGGACCGCGCGGCATCCAGGCGTTGTTGCAATTCGTTAATAAATTTTTCTGAAATATCCAAACCGACGACAAAATTGTCCGGCTGTTTCAGCTCCTTGGCCAAATAACCACTGGCACAACCAACATCAAGAATTCTTTGGCCGGCTAATAATCCACTACCAGCCAAAGCCAAAATTTTACGACGCCGCAAACTATTAATGCCATAATCTGTCCTAACCTCATTATAATATTTCTTCAAGGGATTATCGCGCATATTTTTCTATGTTAAAAATTAACCCTTCAACCAATTTAGCCGGCTTTAATCTGCTTTGGAATAAAACAAAAGCATTATTCGCTATTTTTTTCCTCAATAGGGCATTGGATTCTAGGGCTAATATTTTTGCCGCCAAAGACTCGCTGTCAGCCAGCCGGCATAAGGCGATATTCTCACCGTCAGTAAATAATTCTCTGACGGCCGGACTATCGCCGGTAATCACCGGCCTGGCGCAGGCAATCGCTTCAAAAACCTTGTTAGGAATAATCCGCTTGGTCTTATCACTAGCACCGAACACACCCAAACAGACATCGGCCCGAGCCATATAGTCTCTTAATTCTTCATAAGGGACATCATCAATAAAATTGACATTAGGATATTGGCCAACCGGAGCCAGCTTCTTAATTTTACTACCAATAATATTAAATTTTATATTTTTGCTTTCCAACAACTTGGCCGCTTTCAAAATATAATTCACTCCTTGCAGCGGCACCATACTGCCGTGGAAATGAACCATAAAATCATCACTGTTTTTTTTACTCCCTACCGGAAATAACTCTCTGTCATCCGAACCAACCCAAACCCGCAAAAATTTTTCTTTTTCCAGATGAAAAGTTTTGACAAAATAATCAATATGGGCATCAGTATCTAAAATAATCATACTAGCCAAACAGCAAGACAACCAGTCCAGGAACCAAAAATATCTGGCTTTCAACGATCGAGGGGACAATTCTTGCCTGTCTAAAACCATTGAATCATATAATGATACAAAAGCGTTAAAAAAAATCGGCCGGCGCGTTAATAGCCGCGCCAATATCATCGCCTGCTGGCCGGGAAAACCGACCATCATCACATCATAAGCTTTTCTAAGCGGCCAATACTGCTTGAACAAGTCAATATATTTGGCCAAGCCACGACAATCAGTTCGACATTCAATTATTTCTATGCCATTATCTTTCAACCCCTTAATCAGCGTCCGGTTGCGGCTATAGTTTGAGCGATAAATGCCAAAATAACAAACTTTCATAATATTAAAATTGACTGACTATTTTTTTTGCCAACTTTTCCAAATCATATTCATTAATCACTTTTTGCCTTAATGACAGGCCAACTTCGACTCTTTGCTGATCAGTCAAAGCCACCGCTTGAGAAATCTTCACTGATAATTGTCGAGGGTTATTTTTTTCCGTCATAAATTTCTCGCCGAGAATATTGATAAAAGCCTCATTAGAAGTCAAAACCATTGTGCCGCAAGCCATGGCTTCCAAGACCACCTTATCCACGCTGCCGGTGCCGCTCATATTAATAAATAAATCTGCTTGCTGATAATAATGAGGCATATCCTTATTGGCCACCCAGCCGGCAAATTCCACTTGGCTAACCAAATCCATCTTCGCCACCATCTGACGCAAACTGTCCAAATACTGGCGCTGGGATGGCAAAATCACATCACCGATAATCGTCAGCTTTATTTTAGGGCTACCAATAATATCAATTGCCTTAATTATTGTTTCATAATCTTTGGTTGGCGAAATTCGGCCGACGGATATTATTCTAAAAAAACCATCAGTTTGTTTGGCACTATCCGGAGTGAATAATTGAGTATCAATGCCATGGCCAATTACCCGGACTTTGGCAGGATATTTCGCCTCGCGAAAACTTTCTGTTGAGGCGGTAATGATAATATCAGCCAATCGTTCCATCAACCGACGACGCCAAGTGACAGCTCTGTGCGTATACCAGCTAACAATCTTTTTGCTGAAAATTTTTGCCATTGGACCGGCTAAAATAGTGTACTCGGGATTCATATGGCAGAATAGGCCGTCCACCTTAGGCAGAGTCTTCCAAAGCAATTTCCACAAAGCCAAAACTTTAATAAATTTGTTTTTGGGCAAAAAATATACCTTGATGTTTTCTGGAAATCCGGCAGCATCGCCGGCCTGCCAAGAAATTACATACAAAGTGTCCAGATTGCCACCAATTTTTTTCACCCAATTATAGGCAAAGCCAGCCAAAGCATCATTAGGGTCAACTTTTCTGGTTATCATTAATAGAGTCATAATTTTTGAAATTTAATCCTAAAAATGGTAATGAAAAATTTGATAATTTCTTTTTGGGACAACTTGGATTTGCCATGCCGACGGTCGACGAAAGTAATAGGAACTTCTCTTACCACCATTCCGACCCGCTCCACCAGATAAATAATTTCCTCCAAAAACGAATAGCCGTTGCTACCGATAGCATCCAAATTTATTTTATCAAATACCGACCGACGATAAGCGCGAAAACCACTGGTCAAATCGTTGGTCTTAATACCCAGAACAATTTTTGATATTGACATTGCCCCGGCGCTGGCAAATTTCCGCCACCAATTCCAGCCGATTATTTCTCCGCCGTTAATTTTACGCGAGCCAACAGCCACATCAGCGCCCGACTCAATCGCCCGGACCAGTTCAACAATCTTTTCCGGTTGATGGGAAAAATCAGCATCCATTGACACAATAATCTCGGCGCTCAATGCCAGCGCCCTTTTAAAACCGACCACGTGAGCACTGCCATAACCGAGCTTGCCCGGCCGACAAATAAGATACAGATTGGGAAAATATGTTTTCAAATCTGAGACAATCTCAGCCGTGCCATCCGGGGAATTATCATCAATAATAATCACTGACAAATTAGCAATTGGTAAAGCAAAAATTTGCCGGATTAATTTTTCAATATTTTCTTTTTCATTATAAGTCGCGATGGAAACTGCTATTTTCATAAATTATATATTTTTACCTCCCCCTACCCCCCCCTCCCCTGCCGGCAGGCAGGTTTAAACAAGGAGGGGAAAGAAATGGGAATAAAGCAGGCGAATCATCCGCGAGGCTGAAGAAATAATTTTACAAATTACCGCCAATAATATCTTGCCAGAATTTGACTATCTTACTAGTATTATCACCAAATCTTTCTTTTACCATTTGCCTGCCGCGTTCACCCATGGCCTTGGCTTCAATTGGATGCTCCAACAGATAAATGATTTTTTCTGCTAGTGCTTGATAATCGCCTACTCCGACCAAAAAACCATTTTTGCCATCTTCAATAATTTCTTTGGCGCCGGTGGTCGCCGTGGACACCACTGGTTTGCCGCAGGCATTCGCCTCTACCAGCACCTTGCCAAAAGATTCGGAAGTGGACGATAAAACAAAAACAAATGACTGATTATACAAATCCATTAAACTATCATGATTAAGCCGACCCTTTAATAAAATGTCTTTGAAATTAATATTATCCATCGCTTGATACAATTCATTGTCTGCTCCGGCCTGAACAAATTTTGTATCCGGAATTTTTTCCTTCACTAATCTAAAAGCGTTGACCAGTGTGTTATAATCCTTAACCTCATCATCTCTGCCAATATGTAAAATTATCTTCTTGTCATTTTCAGCTTTAGAATTTTCACTTTCAACTTTAAACTTATCAATATCCACTGGCGTAGAAATAACTCTGATTTTTTTCTCATTAATTCCGGCTCTAATTAATTTATCTTTCTGCCCTTCACTCATCACCCGAATGGCGTCAGCGCGCGGCACGGTAAATTTGGAAATCCACAAAAATATCCTATTTATTTTTCGCTCTTTTAACCAACTAAGATTATCCCAAAAATCGCCATGAAAATTTATCTGCAATTTGACGCCAAATTTTCTCTTCAGCCACCAGCCGACCAGACCCAGTAAAAACGGATCCTGACACTGAACCAAATCAATTTTATGTTTATTATTTATTTGTTTGAAAATTTTAACCGCGTCAAAAATAAACCACGGCTTACAGCAAGAATTGGTTGGATAACCAATGACCTTGTCGGAAATAAAAAATTCTTTCAAGTCTTCTTTTTTATCGGTATAGACAATAATATCTAAATGGTCGACGGCTTCGCCATATTTCCGATGACGCTCAATGGCATCACCCAGCCGCTTGCCTCCAACTAATGTTTTGTCCGTGCCAATATTTAGGATGTTCATAAACTTTCAAAAATTGATAAAAATCTATCTGCCATATCACTCCAGGAATAAGAATTTTCTGCCGCGGCTCTTTGGAATAAATAATCCCGATAATTATCTTCGTCCAAAAAATATTCTATCCCCTCTTTAATGCTGTCTGTTGATAATGGGTCAATCAGCTTACACTGGTTTTTCAAATCATCAGCTAGGCCGTTTTCCTTGGTCAGTAAAACCGGCACGCCGATACTTAAGGCCTCTATGGCCGCATTGGGATTCATCTCGGAAATAGACGGCAAAACAAATAAAAATCCCTTAGTAGCAAGACGCTCCAATAAATCGGCGTAATCCATCTTTCCTTCAATAAATATATTGTTACCATTAAATTGTTCCAATTTTTCTCTCTCCGGCCCATCACCTATTAAAACCAGTTTTTTATTGGTTTTTATTTGTTTGAAAGCCTCAATCAACCTTTCCAAGTTTTTCAATGGTATGAAGCGACCGCTAAAAATTATTTCATCGGCATTATAACTATCAGCCGAATGCTTCACTGCTCTATTCGTAAATGGATTTTCCACCAAGGAAACCTTGCTATCCGGCAAATTAAAAATCTTCTGATAAATTTCTTTTTGCCATTTATTATTAAAAACAATCATATCCGCCCGCCCCAGCACCAAGCGATAAATTGTCAAATAAATTTTTTCAGTCAAGCTTTTCGGCTGGTCATAATATTGACTCAGTGGTACTTCGCTCTTTCTAGAGTTAACCATTTTTTCCCACAGAAAATCACCGCCGATTCTAATGACAAGCTTCTGGCCGGCTCGCTTGGCCAAAGCTGCCGGCCAGCCGGAAGAAACCAGATCTTGGGCAAAAATAATTTTGGCGTCTTTGGCTTGTTTTCTGACAATCCGCCAATAATTAAAATAACGCCAAAAATTTCTCGGCACGATAAAAATTTTATCTTCGCGAATTTCTCTTTTTTCGCCATAAGCAACCACCGACCAGACAGTTTCGGCCGACAAGTTTTTAATCAAACCGGAAACAAAGGTGGACTGGCCGGAGACCTCCGGCAAATAAGTGCCACTGGCAATGACAATTTTATTTTCAAATTTTTTATTTTGAAAATTATAAAGAAGCATAATTAAGAGCAAAGGAATAATCGGCAATCGATATTTGGGGTCGACATAAGGGCCGGCGGCAAACACAAAATAAAAAGACAACAGCGCAAATAGAGAAAAAACAACAAAAACTTTTTTATCCTGCCAAAATGATTTCATCCAATGATAAGCCGCTAAAAGATAGACAATTATCAACAACAAATATCTAATCATCAGCAACAAATTTTCCCGACTCAACACAAAAACCGCCGCTTGCCGCCAATAACCATCGGAAATCATTTCAGTCAAATTGACTTCATGCTTGGGCTCCACTGAAAACGGCAGAAGTTTTTGGTGGCCGTAATAATAAAAAGACTGAAACTGGCCCGACATTAATAATCTGATTGTCCCAGTAAAATGATTCTTCAAATATTTCACGGGCTGATTGGCTATCCTCAACAACGACACCTCCATAAGCTGGCTGGAGTATCTAAGGTCTCGCTCCGGCTCGCGAATGTCCGGATCAAAAACGATTTTTATTCTGGGCTCTGTCAAATCAGCAGTATAAAAAAGGTAGAAATTAAAAGCCTGAACGGACGACATACCGAAATGGCCAAAAGCAATCTTATTTCTCACTAGCCATGGGGAAACAATGGCAGTAAAAATTATTGCGGCCAAAACAATATGCAAAATTAATTTTTTAAAATCAACGGAAAAAAATATTTTCTTGCATAAGGCGAATAAGAGGAAAACAACCAATAAATAAAAACCGACCGGCTTGGCTAAAGCCAAAAAACCCAAGACAATCGCAGACCAAATCAATCCTGTTTTTTTCTTGTCCAGCCAGAACAAAATTAAAAAATAGAGAGACAACAAAAATAATAAAATCATTAGCGCATCCGGTTCAGCTAGATTGGATCGATATGCCAATAGCGGTTCTAATGCTATAAGTAATGCGATTAGAATGGATTTCTTTTCTGATAAAAACAACTTGGACAGAAGGTAGACTACAATCGGCGTAAACGATAAAATAACATCCAAAATTAAAATAGCCAGCCAAATACCGCCAAAACCCAATGAATAAATAAAAGGCAAAAAATAAAGAGGCAGGAGCGGAGTACGAAAAGCAGTGGATTGAAATGGCTCATCAACAAACCGAGAATAAACTCCGCGTTCAACAATATTTTTGGCAATCAGTACATAATGCTGAGAATCATTCCCATCCAAAAACATGCCATCATTATCAAGATAAAAACTGCCCGGACCATAGTGCCACATCATCAACCCGAAAAACAATAACCGCACAGCTAGGGCAACAATAAATAAAATGAAAAATATTTTGTGTCGTTTGATAAAATCTATCATTGTGAAGAAATAATTTTTTCCGCTAATTTAAAACCATCTTTAACATTATCATCCATATTGGTATAGCTGAATCTGCCGGTCCGACCAAGCAGCTTCAATCGGCCATTATCCTCCAAATGATCTATGACCGATTTCAAATTTTCTGAATAGGTCAAATCGTAAATCGGATAGGTATAAGGTACTTTGATAACAATCCCCTCTTCCATCTCTTCAGGACGGGAAATAATCCCCGTCTTAACCAAACCTTCTCTGGTCTTAGCCACTAATGCTCGATCATTATTTTCCTGCCAAATAGGCTCGTCAGGAGTGCAAGATATGTCCAAACACAAGCCGGTTTTATCTGCCGGTGCCAAGTCTTCGCTCCAATTCTTCATTTCTACCGCCCGAACAAACAGCACTTCTTCTGATGGCTGGGGAAAATAAAGCCAGGAATCATCACTGACTTTTGGCTTATTGATAATTACGTTTATAAAAATCGTGTTAAGATATTTCAATTGGGCCAAACGATCATAAATTTCCTGCGGCGCTTGCGGAGTTAAAATCTTGACCAAATTATTGACGGGAATAGTGGAAACAATCACATCAGCCATAATTTTAACTGACTCGCCATTTCGATTGTATTTAACATAAGAATTTCCCGACTCATTGTTGACCGCTATTAACTCAGCTTCAGTAATTATTCTCCCGCCCAAATTATGAATCTCCTCGGCGAAGCGCTTGGGAATAGAACCGCAACCGCCACGAACCGGATAATAAAAAGAGTCAGCGTCAGGATAGGGATTACCCTCTTCCAACTGACTGGCATGCTTCTTGAATAATAAATCTTTGATAATAGTCTTCAAATTAAAATTGGCCGGCGACCGGGCTTCACCCCATTCAGAGGCGATTTGCGATGGGTCACGTCGCCAATGTTTAGCCGCATAAGGCTCACAATTTGTCTTGTATAAAGTATGGCCAAAGCTGGCAATGAACCAATCCTTAAAAGAAACTATTTCTACCGGCTTAAATCGACGCTTAACCAAAGAAAAAAGATAATCAACCACCGCTCTGGCGGCGAGAGTTTTGGGCATATAAATCATCAGGTTGGCCAATTCAAACGGATAATTGAGCCAATGCCCCCACATCAGAATCCGCGAACGCTTGGAACACTTTTTAAAATTGTCTCCCATTAAAATTTTCATCTCCTCTATCAGCTCTTTATCTTTGCCTAAAAAACGATGGGCGGAAAAATCAAAATAAAAATCTTTATACCTAATGGTCCGTGCCAAGCCGCCGACTTCCTTCTCTTTTTCAATTAAGGTCACTCCAATCCCTTTCTGTAATAATTTATAAGCGCAAGCCAAACCGGACAGACCGCCGCCCAAAATCACTACTTGTTTGCCGTCTTTCTGATAATCAGACGCCAGGGGTTCGCTACTAATCATTTCAAAAAAATTATCTTTGATGTATTCGCTGATTACTTCCCGCCAGTTACGCATCAAATTGAGGCCACGCAATTCCAACATTAGATTTTCCAGCATTTCCGACCGCGGCCGACTGACCGGATAATCTTTGGCAAAATAATCCGAATGGACGCTTTGTACTTTAATATCCGGGCGATTAAGAACTTTGACAATTTCGCAGGCCACATCATAACGGCTCGCCGAACCCCGACAAACCATATGATAGACGCCGTAAAATTCAGTCTCAATCAACCTAGCTAAATTGCGGCAGAAATCTTTGGTGTATGTCGGCGTGCCAAACTTATCATCCACCGCATAAAGCTTCGTGGCGCCATCACGAATCTGCTTCAAAATCTGACCGACAAATTTTTTGTCTTTTTTGCCACCGCCGATCATCCAACCGGGCCGGCAAACAAAATATTGGCTCAAAGTTTCACGGACAATCTTCTCCCCCTCTAATTTTGATTGGCCATAAACCGACAAGGGTATGGCTGGATCGAATTCATTATAAAAACCGTCTTTCTCACCGTCAAAAATTCCGGCGGTACAAATATAAACCATCTTAATGCCCAGTTTCTTGCAGACCAAAGCGACATTTTGAGTGCCAATAGTATTGGTGGCAAAAGCGTAATGCGGATCGTTCTCACAAATTTCCAAACTAGTCTCCGCTGCCAAATGAAAAATAAAATCCGGTTTTATTTTTTCCGCCCATTCCAAAACTTTGCCATAATCCCGAACATCCAAAAACTCTATGCCGGCTTCGGGATTTTTATCGGTCGGATAAATTTCATGCTTCTGTTCATCGCGAAGAACCGGAATCATGGAGCTTCCCAACATACCTGCCGCACCGGTAATTAAAATTTTCATAACTGGTTCGTTAATTGATTAAAAATTTTCCTCATGCTTTCGGATATGTTATTCCAATTATATTTTTCCTCAACCATTTTTCTAGCATTATCAACTACCATCTCCACCTCCTCTTTGTTCTTTGGATCTAATACATAATTTATTTTTTGAGCAATGCTTTTAGGATCCTTAACCTTACAAAACCAACCGGTCTCACCATCATGCAAAAAATCAGGGATACCGCCAACTGGAGTGGCGATAACGGGTAATTTAAAAGCCATCGCTTCTAAGAAAGAATTCCCTAATCCTTCAGACAAGGAAGGGCGACAAAAAACATCGGAACCAGCTATAAAATTATGAAATTCATTCTGATTCACGAATCCCTCAAATTTTACCTTGTCTTCTAAACTTAATTCTTTGGTTATAGATTCTAAATATCTTTTCAATCTACCATCGCCCAATATAATCAATCTGCCGTTAATATCCTTCATGGCCCTAATTAAATATTCAATCCCATTTTTCTTTTCTAATCTAGAAAATGTTATTATTTTTCCCAAACCAGATTCTTGAACACTATCTTTCCAATTCGACTTCATTTCAACGATATCAGTACAACCCAATTGAGTCAACCATTCACTTTTAACACCATTTGGCACAACTTCTATTTTATTTTTAGCTCCCAACTTTTTGGCTCGCTCCGCCAAAAAATTACTAATGGCCTGAATATGATCGGCACGACGATAAATATTTTTGTAAATCAGTCGGATAAAAAAAGTCCGCCACCAAATATCCCATCCGCTATCTCCTTCTTGGAGAGTGAGCAAATATTTGACCGACGGAAATTTGTTTTTAAATTTAAGCGCCGCCCAGCCGGCCTGATTGGCCATCATCGCCCAAATCATATCGTAATTGTTTTTCTCGTGCAGTTTTTTTGCTTTGAAATACGCGACAAACGGAAATAAGTATTTGCATAATTTGCTTTTACCAATTCTATAGACATTAATATTGCCAACCCTCTCTTCTTTTTTTTGCTTGCCATCCAAATTGGCGGTAATCATATCAAAGGAAAAATCGTCGCCAAGACGATCAGTAATTTCTTTGATTGCTACTTCGGCGCCGCCGACAAACGGATAGTAAGCCAAAGAAAAAATTAATATTTTAGGGCGAACAGTCATTTTAATTTTAAATTTTAGATTATAAATTTTAATTTAATTTCAAAATACAAATTTTAAATTTTTACGCATATTTTACCGAAAATTTTTGACAACTCTTGACTTTCTTGCCAAAATTTTCTTATTTCTTCTTTCCGACTGGGCAAAGTTACTGCTAACATTCTTAACCAATGTTTAGTTTCCTGGGCTTCTTTTTTGCAGATAAATATTTTATTTCTAAAATCTCTCTTTGAGCTTGCCCCATTTGCCTCCATATAATTTGCCCCAATACTGGTAGCTGATCTAACAAGTTGGGAAATCAACGGCCGACTGACAACATCGGGGTTGACCGAACGACAAAATAAAATTATAGATTCCCCAAATTTAGCCGTTCTTTCTTCTAAATCATATCCCTCCATAATTTTAAAATTATTCAATTTAAAATTATTTTAAAATTTATAATTTTAAATTTAAAATTTATCAGCCACCTCTTCGCCATAAACTCCTTTCAATAAATCCAAATCCTTATTAGTGCTCAATAATAAATCAATATTTTTCTTTTCAAAACCATTTAGCGCTTCCAGCCCGGCTTCATCGCCGACCGCCTGCTTGTAAAACTCCTTAAAGGCCGCAAAATCTTTGATAAAACAATGCCCGCCGGCACCGCGGCCGCTTTTATGAACCGGATCAATGTGCATATTGCCAATCCAGGGATCAGCGCTCATAATTTCATGAATCGAATCCCAATTGCAACCGTTTTTTTCTGCCAAGTCATAAGCCATATTCATAAAAACGACTTTAGTGTAAAAAAAACAATTGCGGATATATTTAAACAGCTCGGCTTCCCGGGAAGACATTATTTTGGCAATAGGCGCCGGAGACAGGATATCCAAATATTCTTGAGCCTTCCGGCGATAATCTTCGTTGTCAATCGGAATACCGACTAAATTCCGCCCCGGATTGGCCACATCCCAGGCGGCCGTCCGTTCGGTCAAAAATTCCGGCGAGTGCATCACATATACTTTGGGAAATTCCCGTTGTATTGATTGGGTGGTTCCGGGAATTATTGTGGATTTTATAATCGCAGTTTTTCCTTCTCCCACCAGCGCCACTGCCTGCCGGACAATACTATCGTCAAAACCTTGCGGCGTCGATGGTGTTGGCACAGCAATAAAAATAATGTCACAATCTTTTATTTTATCTTTATTGCCATTATACGGCTCCTCCAGAGCATAACGAATCACTGTAAATCCCCGCTCTTCAAAATTATCAGCGTAATTCTTGCCAATCCAGCCTTGACCGATAAAGCCTATTTTTTGTTTTTCCATATCTAAGCTAATTTTTAATTTTAAGTTTTAAATTTTAAAAAATAATAATTATCAAATTTTAATATTGCTATATTTTTTATAACATTACAAAGACAAAACCTAACAATTTAACAATATAACAATTTGACTTTATAACTTTTTAGGTTTTTAACTTCTAATATTTTGTATTAGGTGTTAGATAATTTTTCAAGTTACGAGTTACCAGTGCCGAGTTTCGTTACCGATTATTTATTGCTCCCCTGATAATACCTTTTGTACCACTCCAAGAAATTCTTAATCCCCTGTTCAATGCCGACTTTTGGCTCATAGCCCAACTGGCTTTTTGCCTTGTCAATATCAGCATAAGTGGCCGGCACATCGCCGACTTGCAAAGGTAAATAATTCTTAATCGCCTTTTTGCCAAGTTCATTTTCAATTACGGAAATAAAATATTCCAACTCCACCGGCTGATTGTTACCCAAATTATAAATCTGATATCCCTGGCAATTATTCAAAGCGGCGACAATGCCGGCGACAATATCATCAATATAAGTAAAATCACGCCGGTGCTCTCCATTATTATAAACATCAATCGGCTGGCCGGCCAAAATCGCCTTGACAAATTTAAATAGCGCCATATCCGGCCGACCCCACGGACCATAAACGGTAAAAAACCTCAAGCCGACCGTATTGATGCCATAAAGATGATGATAAACATGGGCCTGAAGTTCATTAGCCTTTTTAGTGGCGGCGTAGAGAGAAATCGGATTATCCACCGGGTCCGCTTCGGAAAAAGGAATTTTGGTATTACCGCCATAAACCGAAGATGATGAAGCATAGACCACTTCCTTGATGCCATAATCTTTAGCTAATTCCAAAATATTATTAGTGCCGACAATATTGGCGGAAATATAAGCAGCGGGATTTTCCAACGAATAACGGACACCGGCTTGGGCGGCCAAATGACAAATTTTGTCTATTTTATGATTAGCAAAGACCCCCTTGAGTTTGTCCTTATCGGCAATATCGCATTCATACACCTTAAAATCATAATCAGCCAAAAACTTAGCAATGCGGTCACGCTTGATTTGCGGGTCATAATAATCATTAAAATTATCCACGCCCACCACCTCCACCCCCTCGGACAGCAGTCTTTTTGCGGTATTAGAGCCGATAAAACCGGCAATGCCGGTAATTAAAATCGCCATAAACAAGCTTGATTAATAACTGATTATACTCTAATATTATTATATATTTCAGCCAAAAAGTAAAGACTTAAAATACATGAAAATACTTTATCTTATCACCCAGCCGGAATGGGGCGGCGCCCAGCGCTATGTCTTTGATTTGGCAGTATTTTCAAAAAAGCAAGGACACCAGGTAATGGTGGCAGCCGGCCCAGCCCAAGATAGGCCGCTCTTGGAAAAATTGGCTAAACAGGGGCTTGAAACATATCAATTAAAAAATTTAGTCAGAGAAATATCGCCGGTGAAAGATTTGGCGGCTATTGGGGAAATAAAAAAACTATATCAAAAATTACAACCCGATATTATCCATTTAAACAGCACTAAGGCCGGCATCATTGGCTCCTTGGCTTCTGTGGGGTATCGTAACTGTAAAACAATTTACACGGCCCACGGCTGGGTATTTAATGAGCCATTGCCGAAATGGAAAAAAAACATTTTTTTATGGCTGGAAAAATTGACTGCTCGAGCAAAAGATAAAATAATCTGCGTCTCCGAATTTGACCGACAATCAGCGCTGGATAACAAAATTGCGCCTAATGACAAATTAATCTCAATCCACAATGGAATTGACGCTGATAAAATTGAATTTTTGCCTAAGACAGAAGCGCTCAAAGAATTAATCAGTGATACTGATTTCCAAATTTCTGACACTGATATTATCATCAGCACTATTGCCAATTTCTATCCAACCAAAGGATTGCCCTACTTGATTGAGGCCATCCAATTACTGGTTACCCGTTACTCATTACCCGTTACCCTAATCATTATCGGCGACGGCGAAAAGCGACTGGAACTGGAAAAAATAATCGCTGAAAAAAAATTGAACAAAAAGGTATTACTGGCCGGCAGAAAAGAAAACGCCAGCCGCTATCTTAAAGCCTTTGATATTTATGCTTGCTCTTCAGTCAAAGAAGGCTTCCCCTACTCCATTTTGGAAGCAATGGCAGGCGGATTGCCAATAGTAACTACCAATGTCGGCGGTATCCCAGAAATTATTGAGAACAATCGCACCGGATTGCTAGTAGAACCGAAAAATCCAAGCCAACTGGCGGAAAAAATATTCCAACTGGCCAATAATAAATCTTTGGCTCAAAAATTAGCTGGTCGAGCACAGATTGATATAAAAGAAAAATTTTCCAAAGAAAAAATGGCCGAGAAGACAATAGAAGTCTATAAAGTCGAAGGTTAGGAAACAACTGGTAACGAAACTCGACACTGGTAACTCATAACTCGTGACTGGTAACTCGAAATGAGCTGATATTTAAATATATAACAATTCGCCCATGGCGAGCAGGTTGGGCAGATAAATCCACCCCTGCCTGCCGGTTTACAAGCCATGGGTATGTAGGCAAGTTGGGCGGATAAGAATTGGAATATAGAATATAGAGGAAACTAATAAGCCGAAAGTCAAAAAATAAAAATTAAAAACGCCCCACTAAAAGTCGGGCGTTTTTGGATAGCTAAAAAATAATTACTGCCTGAAATCCCCCCGCCTGATTTTTTCAATAAAATCCTGAGACTGCTGTTCATATTCTGCGCCAAAAGACGAAACTTTCTGGGCAGCGGCAATCGCTTCGGCCTCCTCGCCTAGATAAGCATGGGCCAGAGCCAATTGGACATAATACTGCGGATTATCGGGGTCAATCTCAATCAGCAGCTTGGCTATCTCTTTTATTAATTCATAATTCTTGGCTGGAATGGCAGTATTAATAATCTGCAGTAAAAAATTCGGCTTGTCATATTTGCGTTCCAGCTGATCAGCTCGATTAATCAAATCCAAAACCCTTTCATTATCACCGGAAAAAATATAAACACTGGATAGTTGACGATACGATTCAAAATTTTCTTCATTAAGGGACAAGGCAAATAAAAATTGCTCTTCCGCCAACTGATAATAAGGGCCGGCAATATCAGCTTGACCAGACGCCTGATAGGCATTGGCTAGATACAGATAAGAATAACCGATTTCAAAATAAAGTTGCTGACGAGTCGGTGATAACGGCTTGGCCCGGTCAAACAGCTTGAAATTTTCATTGACATATTCGATATTACCGGTACGGTTGAACATAAAATTATTAAACCGCATCATCAACAGATAATTAGCGGCGCTCTCTGGGTTCTCCTCCAATTGCCGTTCCAATTCTTGCTCAGTATAACTGGCCAAATCATTAATGATCGCCGAATCAGTGCCAGTATTGGCTGCCGCCACGTTTTGAAAAAAATTAAACAGCTGCCGCCGGTATTCCTGATTGCCCAAAGTCCCCTTAGCAATCGCCGACTTAAACAAACCAATGCGCTGTTCTACGGTGATGTTGGCCATGCCGCCAAACGCCTTGGTAAATTGGATATTGGCCGACAAGGGACGATAAGTAAAATAATAAAGCACCGGCAAAAACAATACCAGCCCAACAATCAAACTAATCAACTTGAACCGCCGGTCAGCCAAAAACTGCCAATTGAAATGCGGAGTGAATAAACCGACAAACGCCAAAACCAAAAACAGAGGAATATAAATCACTAGTGCCTCAAAAATAAACAAATTTTGAATAAAATAAGAAATTATCATCAGACTAAACAGTATGGGCAAAAAATATTGCCGCGTCCGCTTGAAAACGGTCGGACTATCGGCCGAAGACAAATCTTTCTCCCGAGACAAATAATGGCGCCACAAAAAATAAAATGGCACAAACAAAAAAGCCAAATAAAGAATTAAGCCGACTAGACCGCCGATAATCAGCCGGTCAAAAATAATATTATGGGCCCGGTCAAACCAGACCACCGAATTGACATGACGATAAATCTTGGGATTGAAATTCTTGTCAAACACCTGATAAAAATTCTCATTGCCCCAGCCGAAAATCGGCCGCTCCTTAAATCCTTGCCAAGCGGAATTCCAAGTCATCAAGCGGTTCTGGGTGGTGGTATCAGACCAGGAGATATTAGCAATTCTGGCCAGTACCGGATTATTGGCAATTAAAGGCGAATTCTTGCCGGCCAACAAGGCAAATGGCGCTATAATCGCCAATATAATAATTACCGTCCCAATAATTTTCAAACGCTTGTCTTGAAAATAGAAAAACAACAAATAAAGCAAAAACACAAAACCGCCCAAAGCCAAGGCCAAAATACCGCCGCGGGTCTGGGTGTTTAAGGCGATAAAAATCTCCAAAATAATCACCGCACCGTAATAAATTTTCAAATAATTATTTTTCCGCTTGAACATCAGTAATAAACCGAAAAAAACTGCAAATATCAAATAGCCGGCCATATAACCGGCATTGCCAATAGTGCCGGCCAACCGCTGGCCGCCGCTTGAGGGCAACAGCCAAGAAATTTGCAAATATTGTCCTAAAGCCACCAAACTGACAATCAAACTGGCAAAAAAAGACAAATCAAAGACATACAACCAATCCTTGAGCTTGCGGAAAAATCCGGACATGGCCACAAAAAACAAAAACAAATGGATAAACAATAAAATACCTTCGCTACGTTCATTGTTACTCCAGAAACTGCGGTAAAAATTATCACCCAGCGCTGAAGAAATAACACTGATAAGAATATAAACAGCCAATATCACCACCGCCAGGTTAATCCTGATTTTGTAATCATCGCTCTTAAAAGCCAGAACCAAGAAGGCCAAAAACATTATGACAGTGGCGATATTAAAAGCTACTGTTTTAGTGACAATGAAAGGAAAAAACAGACCGCTATTGGTATAAAGGGGAGAAAATAAAATCACGGCCAAACACAGCCAAATCACCACTTTAGCGGCGAAAATAATCCGATCTTTAGCCATAAAATATAAATTAATTATTGCTTAGGGGAACATAATAAATCTTAAATACCGTCACGCCGTCAAGATTGCCGATAGTTACCGGTTCGATATTGTTGTTTTCCAGCATCTGGGAAAAAATCACCATATTATCGCGCATCGCCGGAATATCTTTCTTGACCGAATCAACCACCGAATCATCAGCAGCATAAATATAATAAAATCCTTCCACTCCCGCCTGGACCAAGGGCGAGATAATATCCTCGCTGGCAAACTGCAGATAATTATAAAAAGAAAACAGCGGCTGGCGATAAAAAAACGAATATTTTTGAATATACCAAACAAACGAAAACCAATTAATAGTCTCATCAAAAAATATCACCTTTTGTCCCTTAAGCTCATTGAGTCCAACTGATATTTCCTCCAAGCTCTTAGGGCTAACCGGCTTGGCCAATGATCCAAAGACCTCACCCCGCAAATAATCATCCAGCTGGTTGAAACCGCGGCCATAAAAACGAGAAGATGAATAAAAAATTTTCTTTGGACCAATGGGCTTAGTCAAAATATTGGTATTAAAACTGTAAAACATCTCACCGGCCAATATCAGTCCGACAACCGCTAAACCGATATAAAACAAAACCTTTTTCTTTCTTATTTTCATCAAGACGATATAAACCGCCAACGCCGTTATCGATACTACTAGCGGCACCAAAATGGACAAAAACCGAGGCGCCACCCCAATAAAAGTAAACATCAAAAAACCAAAACCAAAACTGATGAGCAATATTTTCTCCAATTTGGACCACTTGTTGATAGTGGCGCGATAAAGTAAAAACACCAAAGACAATAGCCACAAAGCAAAAAAGGGATAAGAATAAAGTTCTGAAGAGGTCCGGAAAAATTCCAGCCAATTGCCCCAATAGTTCGTCCCCACCTTGCGGCCGCTAAGACCGATAAAATCTTCAGTCTCAATGCCGAAAGTGGAAGACCAGACCGCATCCAAATGGCCGCGAGTCTGAAAAACTTTTAAATTGTAAATTGCCACCGGCGACAATATTACAACGGCCATAATCACTCCCAGCCAAAACTCTTTTTGGCGAAAAACCTTTCTGTCCCAAATAAGCCAATAAATTCCATAAGCCGGTATCAAAAATATGGCGGTATATTTGGAAATAAACGCCAAACCAAGAGCGGCCAAACACAAAACAAGAAAATAAGACTTACGCCGATAACTATAACCGACAAAAAACAACAAACTCAAGACAATAAACAACACTTCCATTCCCTCCAAATAGCCGGACCGCGCCGCCAAGACGCCATAAGATGTAAAAGATGCCAAGAAAGCCGCCAAAAGTGCCGGCTTTTGCCCGACGGACCACTTAAACATTAAATAGATTAAAAACACCACCGCCAAGCCGGCCAAAGCAAACGGCAATCGCGCCACGAATACTGATGAGCCAAACAGCCGGAAAAAAATATGCAAAATAGCAAAAACCAAGGGCGGCGCGTCATGAAAAGACAATTTGGCCCAATTAGGAATCTCGCCAAACCATTGTACCGGCGTAGTCTGTCCCCCGCCCAAATAATCAAACCAGCCCAAAGCCCGGAAAGCGTACAGAGCGTCATCGCCGGTCAGGTCATTAACAGTCAAATTCCCAAAAAAGAAAAAGAGGGCTAAGGCGCCAATGGCTATGCCGACGATAATTAAAAATTTTTTATTTTTATCCGACATGATTAAAGCTGAGCCTGAAACTCGGCCAGTTCCCGCTGGACATTCTCATTGTCCGGGTCATACTGCAAAGTTTTTTGGGCATATTCCACCGCTTTGGCGATATTTCCCTGCTGGCTGAAAAAAGTGATTAAATAACTATAGAAAGCGGCTTCGTTGCCGGCATTGGCCTTGGCGCCAGCAACCATTAATTGTTCCACCTCACTCAGCCGCTCTGGAAATTGGGCGACATATAAATCCGCCAGCCAGCGGTAATAATCACTCCGATAAGGGGCTAAGTCCACCGCTTTTTGATAATATTCCGCGGCTTTCTGATAATCCGCATAAGGATAAACATACAAATTACCCGCTTCGGCATAAGCCGGCCCCCACTCCGAATGAAGGGAAATCGCCTGTTCATAAGTCGCTAAAGCCGAATCATACTCCTGGAGCATTGTTTTGTAGCCGGCTAATTGAAGCATATATTCATAATCATTCGGCGTTTCTTGAAGTTTTTTATCTACATTTATTAACGCCTCAAATAATTTATCAACCTTTTCCCGCTTAAAGCCGATTTGCTCGTATTTGTCATAATCTATATCAGCATAAATATCAAATTCTTTTGATGCGGTGTCAGGCTGGCGAAAATAATTGCCACGCCACCAGAACGCTACTAGCACCATTAACGCCAAGAAAACCGAGATTGAAACGGCTAATAGCAACTTTTTATTCATATTTTTATTCATAAATTGATATCTAATGTTTTAAAGACATGCCAATTGTTAAATTGTAATATTGTAATATTGTTAAATTGTTAAATTATTACACTGCCGTTCTTTAGTGACGAGTTACGGATTATGAATTACTCGTTACCCATTACCGGTTACTCGTTACTAATTATTTCCATTTTCCATTTTCCAGTTTCCAGTTTCCATTTTCTATCCCCATCATACCAAAAAAAACAGCCAAAATCAAACTCCCTCTCGATTGCTCGGGAGGGAGTTTGGATTTTGATTTGACAAGCTGAACTTTCAGTTAATAGCGCCGGTTTATTCCGGAATGCTAGAAATGCTGGAAGTAGATTGCAAACCATCAACCAAGTAACCATTGTACCACTGAGCAGTATTGGTCGCATTCGGACCCTCATCAGAGTTCAAATCAGACCAAACGAAATTACCCTGGTTGAGTGAAGAAAAGGCGGAAGCGATGTTGGAAACATTGCCGGTAGTAGAGGCAGTGTCGCCAAGCAATCTCACTTCAATGCTTTCGCCAGTGGTGCCGTCCAAGCCAACCACTGTTCGGCCGATGAAGCGGAATTGAGCGCTCTGGCCAGCGCCTAAGCGCAATTCTTTCTCGGTTTCCGAAGTGCTGTCCGGATTCCACAAAGCAAAGCTGAAGTAGCGGTCTGAAGTGCCGTCGCTAACTGTGCCGGCGCTGTCAGCCGCAACCTTCTTAAAGCTGGACCAGTCGCTTCTCTTGGCATCCAAGCCGCCGGAGGTCACATCCGTATCGCCGCTAGAAGTGGAAATATGGAAGGACAAGCGGTAAATGGCGATGCTCTCAGTAGTCGGATTGGAAACGGTAAAGTCATAGAGAGCCGCGCCCGAAACCAACTTGGTCGCCGGAGTATTAATAGTAACAGACGGATAAGCCATATGGAGAATCATGGCCGAGCTGGTGTTGGCAGTGACAGTTTCGGAAGCCACCAAGCCAGAGCCAGCGCCCACACCGCGGATACCATCGGTGCCGCCGATACCGACTTTGATATCGGCATTAGCAGTGCCCGGATAACCGGTGCCAATATTGGCCATTACCGCCTTGATCACCAATTCCTTGCCCGAAGTGCTGTCTTTGGGCACAGCTAGGGCGGTCTGCAAAGCAAACGCCTCGCAGACCGAGTTCATCGGCGAATTGATAATCGGGGTGCTCATATTGGCTGAATCATACACCATAATAGTGGTGATATCATCTTCATTACCGTCAGCCGTGCCGCTCAAAGCGCCGTCAGCCAAACAAATGGACAAATCAGTGACATTGATCTGCTCGTTAGAGGCAGTCAATTTGATCCGGCCGATTTCATAAGTCTGGCCGGCCGCCACTAACCGTGAAGACGGAGCCGAAGCGCTGGTATTGACAGTCAAAGTGCCGGCGCCGGTAATAGTAATATCAGCACCGTCATCAACATTGTAGCCGCTGCCGGTCGGGGTGACAGTATTGCCAGTGCCGACTTCTGTCGCGGTAATCGAAGTGATAATAAATTCATCAACGTGCGTAGCATATGCGCCAGCAGTCGTCCTAACATCAGCCCGAAGTTCAATAGTCTTGGTGCTGTTCTTGGTCATAACAATCGGAGTGGTCAGGGTCCAAGTGGTAGTGCCACTATAGCCGTCGCCATTATGCGAAGTATCAATAGTGCTGCCAGTTGCCACATCCACCAATTTGAGGTTATCTAGATTGGTGGTAGTACCGGCATTATTACCGATGGAAATAGCGGTAATCCTGACATCGCTACCCGAACCAGAAGTGCCCAACACCCAGGAACCGTACAAAGCGTTCTTAGCGCCCAAGACCACATTGCCATCAGCCGGAACAGCGTTGGCCGTAACAGTCAACTTGGCATCCTTGAAAGTCATGGTCTGGCCGCTGACCGCGGTTGACGGAGAAGCAGTAACAGTTTCATTGGTGTTAGCCCCGGTGGCAGTGATAGTAGAACCGGTGATGCTGAAGTAAAAAGTCTCATTAACAGCAAAACCACCAGTGCTTTCAATGTCAGCCACTACTTTGATGATGTTGTCACCAACCGGCAATTGGACATTGGAAGTATAAGCCACGCTGCCGCTGGATGGAGAACTCGGTCCCCACAAAGCAGAACCGTTCTTGTCAACCAGCTTGATATTGTCAAAAGTATCGCTGCCGGCAGTGGTGGAAGAGACCGCCAAAGTCAAAGCAGTGATATTGACTGGTTCGCCCTGGACGACAAAGTTGAATGAGCCCAATTCCTGAGCATCGGCATAAGCGACATCTTTAGCCGCCACGGCGGTGCTGGATTCAATCCTTAAGGCGCCGGATGAAATAGTCAATTCGTCATTGGTAATAACCGGGTAAGTTGAAATATTAGCGCTGGTGCCGGTGTAAGTGGGAGTATTGGCATAACCAAAGGTATCGCCATAAGCCACTACATCGGTCGTGCGATAAATACCCAACTTAACAGTGCGAGTGGAACCACCGACAATGTCAGCTTTCAAGACAAACTCTTTGTTCTTGCCTTTTTCCACCAATACCGAATTATTGGAGAAATCAGCGGTCAAATATTTGCCGTCAACTGTAAAGGTGGCGTTAATCTTATCGCTGTTATCCGCCAATAACTGGTAATTATCCAAATCAGAATCCCAGGAGGCAGTGCCACTCTGGTAATACTTGATTTGTTTGATGCGCTGTCCTTCTGTTGAATTAGCGCTCAACTTATAAGAAGAAATAATGTAGTCCTCAGTGCCAACCTTCAAAGCGGTATTAGTGGCATTCTGATAGGTGCCGCGCTGGACAGTCACCTGACCAATGGTCAATTGGGTAACAGTCTGGTAATTGCCGACTATCGGCAAAGAACCAACCACAGAAGCGCCACCCTTTAATTCCATGGCCGACAAGGCCAATTGCGGAATTTGACCGGCAATGGCTGTAGCGGCCATATTACCAGCCAAGATAATTTTTTTGGTGGTACCGGCTTTAACCACAATGTCATTTGAGAAAACAGCCTTGGAGCTGGAATTCAAAGTCTGATTCAAGCCGATTTGGACATTGGTGTCGGCGTCAATCAAAGCGACCGAAGCAAAGTTGGCGTCAATAGCCGCGCCTTTTCTTTCCACAGTCAAAGTGTCAATGGTGATGTCACCATCAGCCGAAGCAGTCAAATTGACAGTGGTAAAGGGCACGCGGATAGCGCTTTGAATCGCTAAGCCGGAAGCCGGAGTGTCAGAAGCCAAAGACGCTGACAAGGAAGTGCCGGACGGAACAGTCGGAGTAGAAGATTCCGGACCGGCCACGGTGGTGATTGCCGCTTCTTCACCGGTAATAGAAGAACCGGTGTCAAAAGTCATAGTGGTCGGAATAGTCACCACGGCGCTATCCTTGAAGTTATTGGCGACAAAAGCATCATCAGTGACTAATCTCTTTTCGCCATCTTCAATGTAATAAATGTCTTCGCTGCCTTCGTATTTGACCAATGAACCGTCAGGCATATCCGAGCTGGCTGTCAAAGCGTCGCCCTTGACATAATTGGTCTCAAAAGCGTTCTGAATGGTAATAATTTTCTTCAACCAATTATCGCCATAAAGCGCCTTAGCGGCCGCTTCGTCTTCCAAGTGCCGAATAATGGCGCCCGGAGTGACGGCATACGCCTTGGGGCTATTCTCGAACTTGATTAAGCTGACACCAGGGCGGGCGGTAACATTGTTACCAATTCCCAAATTATCAAAATCATCTTGGGAGATGGTCTTGATACCTTGGTTGGCCCAGGTACCGCTATACCAAGTCCAATAAGTGACTTCGTTGGAAAAGAGGTGTCTCTTTCCTTCGGAGTCAATGTAATAGACGGCCGGATTGTTGGCAGTCTTGATCTTATCGCCGGCTGACGGCGAATAAGCCGCGGTAGCCAAAGGCACCACCGCCGCCAAACCAAGAGACCAAACAATCGTCGCGACTACTACACTATAAGTTAACAATTTTCTCATATTAACCTTTATTTTTATTTATTTTATTAAAGAGCCGTTAAGATTCAGGATAAAGCAACGAATTAAAACCCAATTGCAACCAAGAGGGTTTCCTAAACCCGCCGAGCAATGCCCCTTGCCCAAAAGCAAGACGACCTTTGACCCATTGACGGACGGGAACCCGCGCTTTATTTCGCCCCGAATTTAACGAACCCCTTAATTAGTTATATGAATAACTAATTAACCAAATTAATTATTGGCCCACTATCGGGCTGGTGCTCTCGCTACTGGTAGACATCGTCCCGGTCTCCAATTGGGAACTAGTGCTGGTTCCCCTAACATTACCGCTTAGATCAACATTCTGCAAATCATTGACTAGGGCCTGCGCGCCGCTAGTGGCGCCTAAAACAATTTCCTTACTCTCCACTACTTTGGCTAAAGCCGAAGCTAATTCACCCTGCACCAATAAGCTCTTGGCCTGTTCCAGTGTATTCTTGGCTTGCTGAGGCAATAAAGAAATATTTTCTATTGTGGAAGTGGAGACTAAAGTTAGTGACAGAGTGGAAGACGCCTTGGCCGTCGCGTCCATCAGACTCAGGGTACTGGTCGCGGCGTCAACCGCCTGATTCACCTCCCAGGAGGCCTTGGCCAAGTCTTCCTCAGCGCTCTTAATCCGTTCGGTCAGACGAGTAATGATTTCTTGGTCGGAAATGCCGGCTTCACCTTTGGTGTATTTGTCCACCATCACCCCCAAAGCGCTACTGCCCGTATCCTTGGTGGTACTAATGGCTTGAACAAGGGTATCACCCACTTGACTCTTAACTTCTTCAGATAGACTATCTTTGACTTCAGTGATTTTTTGCTCCAAATCTAAGGTGGTACTATCAATTTCCTTGGCAATCAACAGAGCCGTGTCAACCGAAGCAATACTGATTTGATTCAATTTATCTTTGACCGAACTGACTTCTTTGGACAAATTGGCCGCAGTTTTGGTGATCTTTTTCACTTTTTTCTGGCTATCGCCGGTCTGCTGGCTGAGCCGGTTGAGCTCGTCCAGGCGCCGCTCGGCAAAATCAATATGCAACTTGGCCTCCCGCTCCTGTGAAAAAGTCAAAGCCAACTGCACTCGTTCTTGAGCAGTTTTGACCGGATAGAGAATATCTCCTTCCAAGCTGGAGTTGGCCACGCTAACTGTCGCGTTGTAGCCAAGCGTCAAACCAAACAACACCACAACCGCCAAAGCCGGCCGCATTAGCCGTTGCTGGAAAAGATTATTGACATATTGCCAATAATAATTGCGCTCGGCAGACTGATACTCGGTTTCTCGCTGGTCAGTCGCCGGCCGAATCTGGCTCATTAAAATATCGCGATTGGAGATAAGCCAATCTTCTTGCGGCCGACCGCCGGCCTCAAATTCGCTAATGCGCTTTAAATTTTTGATGAGATCCTTATTCATTGATGTTGTCTTTGAGGGCTTTGAGGGACCGATGAAGCAAAACTCTGACCGCTCCCTTGGATTTGTTTAAAATTTCCGCTATCTCACTAATGGATAGTTCGTCAAAATATTTCAAAATGATCGCTTCTTTATATTCATCTTTCAGCCGGTCCATCCCCTTAATGGTCGCTTGCAAATCCGAATCAACCATTTGCTCTTTAAGAATGTCACTCCGGCCGTCAATAATCTCCGGCGCCTTGTCAGCATTGATGGAGAGCGCCTCTTGGCGACGCTGACGATAAAAATCCACCACCAGATTGCGAGCGACAATATAAATGAAGGCGTTTAAATTTTTTATTTCTTTGCCTTCTCTAAGATATTGCCACAGCTTTAAAAAAACTTCTGAAGTGATATCTTGACTGTCGGAAACCGAATTAACCTTAAAATAAATAAAACGATAAATACGCTTAACGTATAAATCGTAAAATTGGCCATAGGCTTCCGGGTCCTGGTTTTTGACTTTCAAAAAAAGAATCTGCTGACTCAAAGGATTCTTCATTAGATGAGACGAAATAATTGAATATTTGTTACACCAATTTATCTTAGACAAAAGTAATTATAATATAAAAATTATTTTCTGGCAATGGTTTTGCTACTTTTTAATCAGCTTGCGAACTTGACTAAAAAGATTAAAAATTGTAAGATTTGTCTAGACATGTCTAGACAAATCTCAGTAAAAATAGGATTTTGGAGTTATTGTTTTAAGGGCTTATTACTGGTGTGGATAATACAATAATTTCTAATTTAAAATTTTAAATTTCTAAATTTATCAATCCAAAAAATTCAATACCGCAAAAATGCCCTCTGAACAAAAACAACCGATTCGCGTGACGATTTCCCAAGCAGCCAACCTGTTCGGCATCAGCGAGAAAACCATTCGCCGAGCCATCAAGGACCAGGAGGTGCTTTATATTGTCGTCCGCGGGGTCTATAAAATCAATTTTGAAAGTTTGCTCAAATGGTCACAATCGCGAGTTAAAACGCTCAACAAATTCAACCGCGACGGTATTGGCCAATATGTGGACAAATGGAAAATCAAAAACAAGCTCTACTCCCCCAACCCGAAAACCATCAGCTCCCAAGAAAAAAATGACCACGCCAATAAACCCTCAAACAATAAACCACCTCGTCCAACCTCCTCTCCAACCGCGCCTCAATAATTAATTGGCGCGGTTTTTTGTGCTATAATTAATCCAAACTGAAAAACTTTTTTAATTACGGTTAATAAAATTGATTATGCTGATTCTAATTAATTCCGTATTGCTACTGATACTATTTGTCGCTTTGGGTTGGCTGGCCGAACTGACAGTCAATCACATCAAGCGCTTAGGCGCCATTTTAAAAATCCGGCTGTTTGTTTTTGGCCTGTTATTGGGCATCATCACCAGCCTGCCGGAATTATCACTAGGCATCAACGCCACTATTAATCAAGTTGCCCCCTTGTCGGTCGGCAATATTATTGGCGGCGTTATGGTGATGCTGGGACTGATTTTGGGTGTCAGTATTCTACTTAATCGCAAAATCAAAACCGACGGCCGCTTAGCCGGCGTCATTCCCGCCCTACTGGTAACAATGACGCCGATTTTTTTCGGCCTCAACGGCTATTATGGCGCTACCGACGGCCTGATTATGATCGGACTTTACCTTGGCTTAGTCGCTTATTTGTATCGCCTCAACCGGTTGGACCACCAAACCAGCCTTCATACCGCCATCAGCGACCGGCCGGGGCAATCAATTATTCTGGCGATTAGCGGCACTATCGGTATCCTAATTGTTTCCCATTATATTGTGGTAATTACCGTCCAATTATTGGAATACATCACCATTAGCAAACTGACGATGGGTCTGATTGTTTTTTCTCTTGGCACCAACCTGCCGGAAATCAGCATTGCCCTGACCTCTTGGCGCAAAAAATCTCCAGAATTGTCGCTTAGCCACTTATTAAGCTCGTCCTTCACTAATACTTTAATTTTAGGCGTCCTGGCTTTCCTAAGGCCAATCAATTTTAATATTGACGCTACTTACTGGCTGACGGCGATATTTATGGCCCTAGTCTTGATTTGCTTTGCCTGGTTTTATAAAAGCCACAAAAAAATGGACCGCCGCGAAGGTCTTGTCCTATTAGCTTTATATATTTTATTTGTGGTGATTAATTTTTTATTTGAATAATCTGCTTTGGGGGACTATTACCCCCCCCTTTTTTTACCGCTGAACATACCACTGAACATACCAAGGTATGTTCATTAAAGCCAGCGCCCAAGGCTGGCATTAGACCTAAAAAAGCCCCGGCGGCATCAAGCGACCAGGGCCTAATTTAATAGCGGGCGCGGCTTGAACTCAAGCCGGTTCCAACTCATCAGACAAATAAACAGCGGTTTTTTCACCCTCCTGCTCCACCCACCAGGCCCGGCGATTCTCGCCGGGAAGCGACCCGAAAATGGAGACGGGAAGCGACCCGACAATGACGCCGCTCACCCCCAGACGCCGATTAACCAGATAGCGAGGATTGACTTTGGCCAGCCAAACCTCGTCGCTCAGACGGGTTATTTTGACCCGCAAGCCGACTTTGATCGCCTTAAAATCCATTCTTAGTCCCTCCTTGTAATCAAGCTAGAATTTTTTTAGCTCTGACAATCAAGATCGCCACCAAAACAACCAAGGGGGAACTAAAACACCCCCCTGCTAATCAGCCCTTCTTTAATTAATTTTCCAATGATGGGTTTTCAAAACCGTTTATGCTTTAATCACAGATTAACATTTTTAGCGCCAAAAAACAAATTTTTCTAAAGATATAACCATCACAAATATTTTTCTTTCCATCAGGTAGCGCTTTTTTATAACCATTTTTACCAATGTTTGATAACCGGCTATTGAGCCAGTTTTTTGTTACTTTTTCCCGCTTTTAAGCGTTATATATAACAAAGTAAACAAAATAAAGCCAATATGCTATATTTAAAGAAAATAAATCGGCAATTAAACATAAGCGTCGACCAGTTGGACCAAGCCAGCGAGCGGGCCTATTATTTAATTTTAACCGACGGGCAAACATGGAAATCAGCGAATCCCAAATCATTGAAAAATGCCAAAAAGGAGATTTAGCCGACTTTGGCCTGCTTTATGACCGCTACATCAAAAAAATCTACAATTATATTTATTGGCGAATAAGCGACAAAGACACGGCCGAAGACCTGACCAGCCAGACATTTTTCAAAGCGCTCGAAAAAATCAACACTTATCACTTTAATAAAGGCTCGTTTTCCTCCTGGCTGTACCGGATCGCCCGCAACAATGTTATCGACCATTACCGACAGCAGCGGCCGACCAGCGATATTGAGCGAGCCTGGGGCATTAGCGCCAACGACAACCTTGAACAAGAGTTAAGCGACCGGCAGGAATTGACGCGAGTGGAACAATACTTGGAGCGGCTTAGTCCTGAACAAAAGGATGTTGTCATGATGCGGCTGTGGGATGAACTGTCCTACCAGGAAATCGCCGAAATCATGGGCAAAAGCGAAGCCAGTTGCAAAATGATGTTCTCCCGAGTGGCCGGCAGGCTGCGCCAAGATTTGGCTGTAATTATGATGTTGGCTTTACTGGCCGGCAACTTTCCCAATTAATTGATAACTTTCAAAAATATGGACCAACGCATCCAAACTATTCTCAATGACTTATATCAAATCGACCAAGATTTCAAACAATATGAAAAACAGCTGGTCAAAATCATCGACCGGCTGATTAAAGTCCGGCCGGACACGGAATTTGACGAAGAGTTCAAAAACCGCCTGCGCCAAGAATTATTGGCGAAAATTGAAGAGTTGAGCGCCAATAAAAAAATTAAAAAGACCGCGTCTTGGCTGGCACTGTCTTTTAATAAACTGGCTTATGCCGGCTTGGGCGCAATAATTGTAATAATTATCGCTCTTCCGACATTTTTCTGGAGCCAGAGCCAAATGAGCGGCAGCAATGGACTGTCCTTGGAGTTTGACGCCAAAGTGGGCATCAATAGCCTCGCCAATCAGGCTTTCGGCAGCTTGGTCGCAACACCGAGCCAAGAAATTCTGGCCGACGGACGCGGCGCCGGCGACGGGAGCGGCCTAGCCACCAATTATATCGGCATACCGGAAATAGTCGGCTACAAATTCGTTTATACCGGAGACAATTTCACAATCGACGATGCGGAAATGAATGTGTTTAAGCGCATCAAAACCAGCGCCAACGCTTCAATGATTGCCAATTTGATCAGTCGGCTGAAATTCGACCTGATTGATTTGTCCAAATTATCCAACCCTAAAATGCAGAGCCTTGGCCTAATGGAGGATCGCGACTACGGCTATCTTGTCACCATTGATTTTCAAGAAAATAATGTCTCTGTCAGCCAAAATTACACCCAGGGGGAAACGGCAGTTTCTCGTTGTGCTGCCGGCGAAAGATGCATTGACCAGCCACTCTCTATAGACGATGTGTCAAATGATAGTGACTTAATCAGCCAAGCTAATGACTTTGTCAATAAATACGCCATTGACCTCTCGCCGTATGGCCAACCCCAAGTGGAAGACAGCTGGCGGCAATTCTACGAAACAGATAGCAGCAATGTGCCGGATATAATCAATGTGATTTATCCGCTACTAATTGACAACAAAACCGTCCTGGATGAATCCGGTAATCTATTCGGCATGCGAGTGGGCATTAATATCCGCGAAAACAAAGTCATTGGTTTGTGGAACCACAGCACCAATAATTATCAGGCTTCTCGCTACCCGGTGGAACAAAATGTCAGCCGCCTGCTGGAAATAGCAACAACTGGCAACGCCGGCAATCACGCCTTGCCCGGCGGAACATCGGAAAAAGTCTTGGAAGCGGAAATCGGAACTCCGGAAATCGGTCTGGTCAAAATCTACCGCTTTAATGACAACACCAAAGAAAACGAAGAATTAATCATCCCGGCCTTGGTATTTCCAGTGACCAAAATACCGGAAAACACCTCTTATTTCCAAAAAAATCTTGTCGTGCCCTTAATTAAAGAAATTTTGGACCGCTACGAGCAGACGACCAGCTCTTTGCCAAAGGATCTACCCCAAGTTAAACCGATTCCCGCCACTCCGGCGATGATGACCAACTAAATCTATAATTTTATCTAAATTTAGACAATAAAATAGCAGGAAAACCATATTAAACCAAGAGCGCCAGCTACTTTTCAATAAAGACAGGACCGACCCCGTCTGTTAAAAAACCAGCCAATAAAATAAACTTGATTTTTTTCTTAAAATAATTTATAATAATCATAGTTTAATTTAATCCCCGGGCGGGGATTTTAAAATACAAAAATATGGCAAAAATCAATGCTTTGGCCCAATATGTCAAAGACTCCAAAAACGAATTGAAAAAAGTTACCTGGCCAACCAAAAAAGAGGTCAAACAACACACCATTTTGGTTATTGGCATTTCTCTGGGAGTGGCCGCCTTTTTGGGAATTGTTGATTATCTTTTGACCGTGGCCTTGGGACGAATCATTTAATAACAAACCTAATCCGCTAATAAGCTAAAAAGCTAACCAGCTAATTCTATGGCTAAACAAACACTCAACTTGGGCAAAAGATGGTATGTCCTGCATACCTATTCCGGATTGGAGGAGGCGGTTGAGCACAACCTCAAACAGCGTATCGAATCAATGGACATGGAAGACAAAATCTTCGGTGTCCTTATTCCCAAGGAAAAAAAGATTCGTATCAAGAACGGCAAACGAAAAATCGTTGAGGAAAAAATCTATCCCGGCTATGTTTTAGTGGAAATGATGGTGACTGACGATTCCTGGTATGTGGTCAGAAATACGCCCCATGTCACCGGTTTTGTTGGCTCGGGCAATACGCCGACACCGATATCAGAAGAAGAAATCAAATCTCTGCAAAAACGGATGGGAGTAGACGAGCCAGAATACCAAATTGATGTCGTCAAAAACGATCCGGTCAAAATTACTGACGGCCCCTTCAAGAATATGGAAGGCAAAGTGACTGAAATTGATGAAAGCCGGGGCAAGATTAAAGTATTGATATCAATGTTTGGCCGCGAGACGCCAGTAGAATTGGACTTTTTACAGATAAAGAAAATTTAATATATAAATCCAGGGCTTCTCGCGTTATAACGATAACGCGCTGGAAAATAAATAATAATTACAAATTGTCAAATTGTTATATTGTAATATTTATCATTAAGATGGCCTTGTGATATGGCACAAAAACAATATAACAATTTAATAATATAACAATAAATTCTATGGCAAAAAAAATAAAAACAATCATAAAATTGCAGATCCCCGGCGGCCAAGCCAACCCGGCGCCGCCCGTCGGTCCGGCTTTAGGCCAGCACGGTCTTAATATCGCCGAATTCTGCCAAAAATTCAATGACAAGACCAAAGATAAGCAGGGCGACATTATTCCGGCGGAAATCACCGTTTATGAGGACAGAAGCTATGATTTTATCTTGAAAACCCCGCCGGCCGCCGAACTGATTAAAAAAATCACCGGCGTTAAAAAAGGCTCGGGCAAACCGCTCAAAGAAAAAGTGGGCAAAATCACTCGCGCCCAACTGGAAGAAATCGCCAAAATCAAGATGCCTGACCTAAATACCACTGACCTGGATGCCGCTTGTAAGATTATTGCCGGCACCGCTCGCCAGATGGGTATTGAACTGGAAAAATAAGTCTTATAAAAACAATGTGGGAGGCGCCTTAGTCCGGCTGCCGCTAACACCACCAAATTAAAATAATTATGAAAAAAGTAGACCACCCGAAATCCAAACGATTTAAAGATTTGGAAAAAATGGTTGACCCGAAAAAGGCCTATCCAATTGAGGAAGCGATTGATTTGGCAAAAAAAACCGCTCAAGTCAAATTTGACGCCACCATTGAAGCCCATTTTAACCTCAGTATTGATCCGAAAAAAAGCGACCAGCAGGTCCGCCACTCGGTCATTTTGCCAAATGGCAGCGGCCAGAATATCAGAATTGCCGTTTTGACAGGTAATGGCGAGCAACAAAAAAACGCCAAAGCAGCCGGCGCTGATCTGGTTGGCGAAGCCGACTTATTGGAAGAAATCAAAAAGGGCAAAATTGATTTTGATGTACTGGTGGCCGCGCCAGACACAATGAAACTACTGGGACCAGTGGCCAAAGTGCTCGGCCCGCGCGGTTTAATGCCTAATCCCAAGGATGGCACGGTTACCAATAATATCGCCGAGGCGGTTAAAAATCTGAAAAAGGGCCAAATCAACTATAAAAATGACGACTCTGGCAATCTCCATGTGATTATCGGCAAAGCTTCATTTGACCAGACAAAATTGGTAGAAAATTTTCAGGCGCTCTTAGACAGCATTAGTAAGGCCAAGCCCACCGGCGCCAAAGGCACTTATATCAAAAATATCAGTCTTAATAGCACTATGGGTCCGGGCATTAAGGTAGCGCTCTAATCTTAAAATACCCATCCTTCTCGTTAAACCCCACCCTTTACCAAGGGCGGGGTTTTGTTTTACAATAATTGTTATGATAAAATAATCTTATGGAAAATACTAATCCCCAAACTGAAAAATATATTCGTCCCAGCTGGGACGAATATTTTATGAATATTGCCAGCCAAGTGGCCAGTCGAGCGACTTGCGACCGCGGCCGTAGCGGCTGTGTGATTGCTAAAAACAAGCAAATTTTGGCCACCGGCTATGTTGGCTCGCCGATTGGCCTGGCCCATTGCGACCAAATTGGCCACCAGCTGCACAGCGTCACTTATGAGGACGGCCATGTTTCCCAGCACTGTATCCGGACCACCCATGCCGAACAAAATGCCATTTGCCAGGCCGCCAAACTGGGTATTGCCTTAGATGGCGCCACTCTTTACTGCAAAATGACTCCCTGCTATGTTTGCGCTAAAATGATCATTAATGTCGGGATTAAACGAGTAGTTTGCGAAAAAGACTACCATGCCGGAGATTTGTCCAAGGAAATTTTCAAACAAGCGGGAGTGGAATTAATGATTATTAATCCCTTAATCGAGCAATATGACCACCAATAAGCGCCCCGTGACCCCCAAAATCATCCTCGGTCTAGTGGGAGAAATCGCCAGCGGCAAAGATACGGTCGCTGCTTATCTGGAAAAAAAATACCATTCCCGGACGATCAGTTTTTCTCAACCGCTGAGAGATATTCTCACTGTCATCAATTTGCCGCAAACTCGAAAAAATATGGCCTGGCTGGGCAATGATTTACGCCGGCGGTTCGGCCAGGATATCCTGGCAAAAGCCATCACTAATCAAGTCGAAAAAGCAACCGCGCCAATTGTCTGTCTGCCGAATATCCGCCTGCCCCAAGATATTACCCAGCTAAAAACCTTGCCCGGCTTTTGGCTGATTCATGTTGATACCGAACCGGAAATTCGCTATAGGCGGCTAATTAGGCGAACCCAAAATCCGGATGACCAAACAAAAACCTGGGCCCAATTTCTGCGCGATGCCCAGTTACCGACAGAAACAAAAATCAGAAAATTAGCCAAACAAGCCGGCTATCGGCTGGATAACAACGGCAAGGTGGAAAATTTGAAAAAGCAGATCGATGAGATGATGAAGGGAATAAAATCACAAATTCAAAATTATAAATAATAAATAAATTTCAAATCCAAAATTACAAAAAATTACTTTGGAACTTGAAATTTTGAATTTGGGATTTACTGAAAGATTTTATCGGTTTGATATCCGGTAATTTACTTTAATTCTTTATAAAAAAGCATGCTATGTTCAAAAACAAATACCCGGGCAAATTCATCGCCATTGAGGGCTTAGACGGCTCGGGCGCTTCCACTCAAACCGCCAGAATTGCCGACCACTTCAAAACCGGCAAAAAATCTTTTTGGACCACTCAAGAACCGACCAGCAGCGTTATTGGCGGCATCATTAAAAGCTCTCTAACCGGCGACTGGAAAATGGTCAATCCTTATTCCCTGCAACTATTGTTTGCTGCCGACCGCGCCAATCATCTGACTAAGGACATCATCCCCCGCCTGGCCAAAGGCCTGACGGTTATTACCGACCGTTATTTTTTGTCGTCACTGGCCTATGGCTCTTTGGATATTAACGATGATGACTGGCTTTATAATATTAATAGCCAATTTATCCTACCGGATTTGACTATCTTATTAAAAGTATCGCCTAAGGTCTGTCTAACTAGAATCAAGGATAATCGCCAAAGCCTGGAATTGTTTGAACAATCAGAAAAGCTGCAAAAAGTCTGGCGCGCTTATGAACTACTCTCCAAAAAATACCCGGGTATCAAAGTGATTGACGGCGAAAAGCCGGAAAAAGAAGTTTTTGAGGAAATTATAAAGGAGGTAAGCAACTTGTAAAATCAGCATAATAAAAGCCCCGCCTCAAATAAATCTTTAAAGCTCAAATGGGATCGATTTTTAAGATTGACTTCCGGCTATATTTTTGTTAATTTAAACCCAGTTTTTCGCACCTAAACAACTAAAGGAGGCTTGGTTGTGTTAATCACCTTTGAGGGAATCGAGTGTTCTGGCAAGGGCACCCAAGCCCAACTCTTGTTACAGGCGCTAATCAACAAACAATACCCGGCCATCCTAAGTCGCGAACCGGGCGGAGTGCCTTATGGCGAGGCCTTAAGGGCGCTCCTCAAGCATCCGGAATTAACCCTGCCGGCTATTTGGCGCGAACTCAGGGGCCATGAAGATTTTCCTGATTTAAAATTGCTCCCCTACGAGTTCAGCCGCAGCAGCGAATGCGAATTATTCATGTTTTTGGCGGCCCGAGCCGAATTTGTCAACAGTTTTGTCCGACCCAAGTTGGCCCAAGGCAAAATTGTCATTCTGGATCGGTTTCTTGATAGCACTCGCGCCTATCAGGGCGGCGGGCGTTTTTACAGCCATCCGGATAAAATATCTTTGATCAGCCAAATGAACCGCTTGGCCAGCCCCGGCCTAAATCCGGACATCACTTTTTTCTTGAATATCAGCGTGGCGGAAATGATTCAACGCCAACAAAGCAAGCGCGGCGGAGACGCTTTTTTTGAGCGCACTTGCAACAAAAGTTTTTTTGAGCGAGTCCGTCAAGAATATCTGACTATCGCCCAAGAAGCGCCGGAGCGGGTGGTTGTTATTGACGGCGCCAAAGACATCAATAAAATTAACGCCCAAATAGTCCACGCCACAGAAATCCGCTTGCTTTCCAGATACACTGAGGATTAACAGTAAAGGAGTCTAGCTATGACCAATAGCAACCTGCCGACTCGTCATATTGTGGCCGAAAACATTCCCCAAGCGCTCTGGCGCGCCATTAAAACGGTTTGGACCGATGGGCTGCCAATGCGCACTCAGTATGACCGCCAGAACGAGGCGGGTCAATATATTGACCCGCCCAGCCGCGATGCTCGGGTGCTGATTGAAGTCAAAGACCCGTTTAGCGACCCGCGTTATTCGCCAATTTCTTTTTGCGAACGCGGCGCTTATATTGCCGAGATTATGGGCGCCAAAGACCATTTAGTGGTGCCAACCAGCATTCTGCGCCAAGTGATTGATGGCAAAGAACTGGAAGCTAAGCAGTGGCCCTATACTTATCACCAGCGCTTAGTCGCCCATCCGGAAAGCAGCGGCGGCAGTTTTAACCAACTGGCCAGAGCGATTGAATTGGTCGCCCAAATCCCTTACACCCGGCGGGCCATCTGCACCACGGCTGTCCCCAATTTGGATCCCTTTTTGACCGAAGATATGCCCTGCCTCAGGGAATTGCAACTGCGTTGCGTTGAAAATGAAGACGGCTCGCTCAATTTGAACGCCACCACCATGTGGCGCTCCCGCGATCTGTATAAAGCTTGGAGCGATAATGTGATCGCAATCACCTTCTGGCTGCAAATAGTGGCTCAAGAAATTGCCGCCATTAGCGGCCGACCAGTCAAACTGGGCAGTTACGCTGATTTTTCCTGTTCGCTCCATATTTACGGCCAAGACTTCGGCCTAGTCGGCGGCGACCAAGCCAAAGGCTTGGCCAGTTTCTTTGACGCCTTTCCCACTGATGAGGCGTTTGTCAATCGTTCGCTGGCCAGCGAAGTGGCTCGCGATCTGGAAGTAATTCCCCAACTGGAAGAACTGCTCACCCCGGAAAAAATCACGGAGTGGCGATTTCCGCCTGAAAAACAAAGCACCATCAAAACAATCATTGACCGGTTAAAAACCGGCCAATTACGCGCTTGATTTAAGCATTTTAAACAAGCACTGGCCCGGCTTTTTTTAAAAAGACCGGGCTATTTTATTTGATTTTTTCTCATATTTCAGCTAAACTAAAAAAGTATTAAAAAGTATTAATCTGATTATTTTTTCAACCAATATGCCCAAATATGTGCCGGTTATCGGTCTGGAAATTCACGCCGAGTTAAAAACTAAAACTAAGATGTTCTGCTCTTGTGCCAATGGTTATGAGTTAAAGGATAAGCCCAATGAAAATATTTGCCCGATCTGCTCCGGCCAGCCCGGCGCCCTGCCAACTCTTAACCGCCAGGCAGTGGAATGGACGATTTTGGTCGGCTTGGCGCTGGAAGCCAAAATCAATCTTCAAACCAAATTTGACCGAAAAAATTATTTCTATCCTGACCTGCCCAAGGGTTATCAAATTTCCCAAGCTGATTTGCCGCTCGCTTACCAGGGCAAGCTCAGTATTGGCGACAAAGACATTAGTATCACCCGGGTCCATCTGGAAGAAGATACTGGCAAACTCTTGCACAGCCAGGCCGGCTCATTAATTGATTTAAGCCGCTCCAGCACCCCGCTAATCGAGTTGGTCACCGACCCCTGCATTGAATCAGCCCAGCAAGCCAAAGAATTTTGCCAAAGATACCAACAAATATTACGTTATCTGGAAATCTCCGATGCCGATATGGAAAGGGGCCAAATGCGCTGCGAAGCCAATGTTTCTTTGCAGGAAGAGGACAAATTTACCATTGCTGGCGCTGAAGTCAAACCAATCGCCGGCTACCACTTAAACCCAAAGGTGGAGCTGAAAAACATCAATTCTTTTCGAGCGGTAGAAAAAGCGATTGAATACGAAATTAAACGGCAAGAAAAATTACTGAGCCAAGGCAGTTCAATCAGCCAGGAAACGCGCGGTTGGGATGAAAACAACCAAGTCACCTTTGCTCAACGAACCAAAGAAACGGCGGCTGATTACCGCTATTTTCCCGAGCCGGATTTGCCACCGTTGGCGATCTCAGAGCAGCTAATTGAACAATTGCAAGCGACCCTGCCGGAATTACCGCAAAAAAAACTTAACCGTTTCATTCGCCAATACGGCTTTAGCGAAGCAGACGCCAAAATTCTTGTCAGTGACAAAAATCTGGCTGCTTACACCGAACAAGTCATCTCCGAGCTGATCGGCTGGTTGGTGGCCCTGCCGGAAACTGAGGGCACCGCAGAAGAAATCTGGCAACAAGAGGGGGCCAAACTAATTAAACTGATCAGCAACTGGTTGATTAACCGACTCGCCAACCACCTAAATTTGGCCAAAATTAAAGTCAATGAATGTAAAATTACCCCGGAAAATTTTGCCGAATTTATTACCTTGGTTTATCACCATAAAGTTAATAATCTAGCGGCCCAAAAAATTTTGGCGGAAATGTTTAAAACCGGCGACGACCCCTCGGATATTATGACCGCAAAAGATTTGGGCCAACTGGAAGACGATAACACGATTGAAACAATTATTGATCAAATCATCGCCGCTAATCCCAAGGTGGTCGACGATTATCGAGCCGGCAAAGAAAATGCCTTAAAATTCCTAATCGGCCAAGCAATGAAAAACACTCAGGGCAAAGCCAACCCCCAAACCCTAAACGAAATTTTCAAGAAAAAATTAACTTAACCATATGGGCCTCTGGAATCAAAATCCACTCAATCAATTCCGGCCGAAAACGATTAAGTTCTCCGATGTTTACAAACACCGGACCAATTACGCCGGCCTAAGCGCCAGCAACCAGAAAAAAATTACCACCAGTCTCAAGCAGGCCGGCTATTCCGACAAACAAATCAATCAACTGGTTCGCCAAAACGCCGCCTTGCCGCCCAAACAAATTGAAAAAGCGATTGGCGCCTTAAAAAATAGCGGGGTCAGCGGTTTTGATTATGATGCCAAAAAAATTGTTAACAGTTATGTTCGTCACGAAATAATCAAGAAAAGAAATATCAACCGCGTGATGAGAGAACGGCGTCAAGAAGCCTGGTCGGAAGATTTGTTGGGCGGCAAAAATTCAGCGACCGGTTCGGCCAGTCAGTCGTCAACCAGGCAAAAACCAAAATTAAACTTTTAAATATGAGTCGAGAAAAAATCACCTTTGCCACCGGCTTAGATGCCAACGCTGAACCGGCGGCCGATGAATTAACAGACCAATGGCTGAAAAAAACTTTTGGCCACAGCCAACAAGAAATTAAAGAAAGTTATCGGGAAAACCGCAGTCGCGGAGAAAGCAACGAACGGGATTATAGCCAGGAAAAAGCCGAGCGATAAAATCAGAATAAAAAATAAGCCGGAACAATTGTTCCAGTTTATTTTTTATTCAAGAAAATTTGAGTTAATTTCTTCGCCTGCCTAAAATTGGTCACCCAATGGATATCGTCTCTTCTTTTGAACCAGGTCAGCTGGCGCTTGGCAAAATGACGAATGGCTTTTTCCAATTCAGCCAACATCGTCGGATAATCAATCAGCCCTCTCAAGTAGCGAGCAATCCAACGATATTCCAAACCAAAATCATCCAGCCGTTTCCAGCTGAGACCATTGGCCTTGAGCTGACTAACTTCTTCAATCATCCCCTGTTTTAAGCGGACTCGCAACCGCCTGGCAATGCGACGATAAATTTCTTCCAACGGGAATTTGATTCCAATAACCAGCCACTGGTAATCGGGCTTTACTTTATTGATCTGGCCGGACTTGGGTTGACCGGTTTGATAATATATTTCCAGGGCCCGCTGAACCCGGCGACGATTTTTTTTATCAATCTGACGATAGCTCGCCAAATCAACTTTTTTTAAGTCGGCAACTAATTGGGGTAATGACCTTTGATTAAGTGCCTCTCTGATCTTGGCGCTATTTTTAGCCAATTGAGGCAATTGATAACCGTCAATCACCGCGTCCAAATACAACCCGCTGCCCCCCACCAAAAACGGCGTCTTGCCTCGCGCCAAAACTTCCGCTATCTGACGATAAGCCAATTTTTGATATTTGGCGACATTAAAATCAGTTTGGGGACCAACTACATCAATTAAGTGATACGGGATAGTATGATCGCCGAGCTGATAATCGGCCAAATCTTTGCCCGTCCCAATATCCATACCGCGGTAAACCTGACGACTATCGGCGGAAATTATTTCACCATTAAACTGACTGGCCAACCTAACCGCCAATCTGGTCTTGCCGCAAGCGGTCGGCCCCAAAACCACCACCACCCGGGGGGCAACCACTGCGCCGCGAAGACCCCAACTGTCCGCCTCTTCGATTACCACCTCGACAAACTGACCGACCAAACGACGCGGTCCGGAAAAAACCACTGTTTTAAACTGTTCATTTTTACCCTGACAGCGGCCATTGACACAGCGCTCCACCAAGACCCTGGTGGTGGCACCGATTAATTTTCGGTTAGCGGTCTCGGCCGATTGTTTGAGAATATCGGTCAATTCTTTGGCGCGCCGTTTTTTTTCTTCCAGACTGACAGTGTCTTTCAATCGGGCAGCGGCAGTCCCGGGCCGGGCCGAATATTTGGCAATATAAGCCATATCAAAACCGATTTTCTTCATTAGTTTGGCAGTCTGGTTGAATTGACTTCTGGTTTCGCCGGGAAAACCGACAATGATATCAGTGGAGATCATCAATCGAGGAATGGCTTGTCGGGCCCGCTTGACCAATTCCCAATAGTGTGGGGCCGTATATTGGCGATTCATTGCTTTTAATATTGCATCATCACCCGATTGCAAAGCCAAATGCAAATAAGGCGTAAGGTGCCGGCTGTCAGCCATAACCGCAATCAGTTGATCCGATAGGTCCTTGGGATGACTGGTAATAAAACGAAGCCAATAATCGCCATTAATAGCGTCAATCGCTTTTAATAGCTCGGAAAAATCATATTGTTGCCCGGCGAACGATGAATGGTAAGAATTAACATTCTGCCCCAATAGAACTATTTCTTTAACGCCTCGCTTAATAAGCTGCCGACACTCGTCAATAACTTCTTGGGCCGGCCGCGAGATTTCGCGGCCGCGACTATAAGGCACCACGCAATAAGCACAGAAATTATTACAGCCAGTCATAATCGGCACCAGGGCCGAATAAGACCGACTGGCAGCCGGCTCAAGCTGAAAATAATCTTTCGTTGCTAGTGGCTTTAAATCGGCTAATAATTTTGGCAATTGAACAATATTTTTGATCGGCAACAGTAAATCAAATTTATGCTTTAATTTTTCCTGATCCGAGGCTAAAACACAACCGGTCAAAATAGTAACTAATCGGCCCTGCTGCCGTCTCGCCTGCCACTGGCGCGACCGACCATAAATCCGATCAATGGCGCTTTGCCGAACCGAACAAGCGACCACTACTATCAAATCAGCCGCCGCCTCAAAAGACGAAGACCGATAACCCAAATCATTTAAAATAGCGGCTATTCTTTCCGCGTCGGATTTGTTCATCTGGCAACCCAAAGTCCAGAGATAATATGTTTTATTCATAGGTTTTACTAATATAACAAAATCAGCCCCATTTTGCCAAGGGCTGACCGAGCAATCAATCTTAATTCTTGCCAAGCACAAAGATCAGCCACATTATCGTACCAACCAAAATACTGACGCCCAACAAGAGACTGGTGGCCTGAGACACTCCCTGCAGATTCAGGCCTGTCTTGGTTTTGGTGGCTAATTTTTTCTTATTCATATCTGATAATAATCTTTATTCTGTCTTCATTTTTGGGAATTTTTTTATTCCAACCCGGACTAATGATAACATCCACCTCTTTAATCAAATCATAATTCAAAAGATAGGTCTCAGCCTCGGTGGCTTCTTTGCCGACCAAATTGGCCGGGTCTAAAATTGGATTGTTTTTGTCAATTAAGGCTTCTAAGGCGTAATTAACCTTGGCTAAAACACTCCCCTTTAAGTCCTCATCAGTAATCGTATACTCCAAATCATTAAAATTAATATTATTGACCTGAACGCCAGCTAAATTCAAATTCTCGACTTTTCTAGCAATTAAGCTGGCCAATTGGTCATTGTTGACTGTCAAATATTTACCGATAACCTTCAATGTTAAGCTAAATTGCTCGGTTTCTTCACCAATGGTTTTGTCTGTTTTGGCTTCTACGACCTGGACAGTGACTTTTTGTTGTTCCGGCAGTTGCCACTCTTGGCGCAATTTTTTCTCGGCTTGCTCCAATAGTTGTTGCTTGGCCTGATTGATATCGGCCTCGGACAAAATTTTAATTTGCCGCGGCTTGGCGGTCAAAACCGTCTCGGCCACCCCATAAACTTTTGCTTGACTAGCCGGATTAAGCTTGATAACCGTCAAATCGCCCGGCTCAATATCAATAAATTCTTCCGGATCCTTAGGATAAACATCAACCATCACACTACCGCCGGCCGGCACCACCACATATTCATTGGTCCGAACAATTACACCATTAGCCGCCTGAAGCTGGGTGGTTTTTAAAAGCGGCTGATCTTTGGATAATCCATTAACCAGCTTAACTCGGCCAACCAAACCGGAGGAGACCGTCTTGGTGACGGTAACATCAAAAACTCCTTCCACATCCAACTCCTGATTAACCAAAGAGCCGGCAATAATATCCTTTTCCCTGAGCTCATCAGCCGTCGGTTCAGTTTTAATTTCCAAATTAAAACTCAAATTAATATCTCGTTTTTCCGAAGTAATAATAATGGTGGCCTGATTGTAAAAAAACAAAAATACTACCACCAATAAAATGACCGCCATGACAATAAAAAAAATGGAAATGTTGCGATATAAGCCGATTTTGGGTGTTGAGAGAGTTGAGAATTCTTCCGTCATGTTGAATTTAATATTTATTTTTTATGCTTAATACCATTGGCGAATAACCCCCCCCTAATGTCCTTGGCGGTCACCTTGGGTCGGCTCTGATTGGGCCCGGAAATATTCTTCAACTGAACACTACTGGCCGCCTCGTCCAAAGCATCAATCGACTTATCGGGATAAGCGCGGTTCTTGATTTTTTTGGTTAAAATAATTGAAACTTTAATGGCTTGCGGAAAAATCACCACCGGGCCAATCACCGAATCCAGTTTTTTGAGTCATACTAAAGCAGTCAAATCCCTCAAATATTTGGATAAAATACCAAAATAAGCCGTGGCGTTAGATTTACTGACAAAACGAAAATACCAAATCATCGCTGGCGCCATCAATAAAGCCAATGATAAAAATAAATAAATAAAAGAAAAATTTGAGAAAATATTGCCCATAATTAAACCCCCGTCAGCTTGATTTTATTATAGCATAAATTAATAGCCTTAAAAAGCAATAAAAAATACTCAAAATCGGCCACTGCAAATCAATAACCTAATAATTGCTTAATCTGCTTAATTAAGGCATCCCGTTGGCTAACCTTAAAACTGGTTTTAATTTTCTGTTTAACGCCAGAGCGACGATTAATCAATAATTGAATTCGGTGATTACCCGGATTTTGATAAAATAAATCCCTGAGCTGTTTTGATAATTGATAGTCAATCGGCTCATTAATGGTGATGGAGATTTCCGGTTCGGCGGATGGAAGCTGATTAGTTTCTGCCCCGTTTCTGGCCGCCGAGCCTTTTAAAATCCGGTCAAACACTTCCTCAATATTATCCAATTCCAACACTGAGACCCGATCACACAATATTTTAACTTCATCATCTTTGTCGGAAATCTTGCCGGCGCAAGCAATAATGGAATCCACTTGCCACAAATGGGGATTCTGTTCCAAAATTTTGGGAAAAACCAATAGCTCCACCTGACCACTCGAGTCTTCAATAGTGGCAAAAACCATTGGTTCACCTTTTTTGGTGTAAATCCTTTTGACACTGGTAATGATGCCAGCCAACCGCACTTCCGCCCCGGGAGCGCAGTTTTTTAGAGTAGAGCAACTGATAACAAAACGAGAAATTTTTTGACTAAATTCAAACATGGGATGCTCCGATACATATAAACCCAGATACTCCCTTTCCCAATTAAGCCGTTGTTTTTTATCCAATGGCTCCGCCTGAGCCAAGGTAAGATTGCTTAATTTTATCTGCGGGGCATCATCAAATAAGCTATTTTGACCATTATCGCCATTTTTATTAATCTCCTGAACAAACCTCAATATTTTCTCAAGGTTGGTCAATAATTGATTGCGATCGCCCAAACTGTCCAAACAGCCGGACTTTATCATTGATTCCAACGATCGTTTATTTAGGTCCTTACTTTTAACCCGGCTCAAAAAATCTTCCAAATTCTGAAACTTGCCGTTGGCTTTACGTTCCTTAATGATGGCCCTAACAATATTTTCGCCCAAGCCCTTAATAGCTAATAAGCCAAACCGAATCCGCGGGGTGTTGGTTTTTAAACTATCCGCCACGACCGTAAAAGTGGAAAAACTTTCATTAATATCCGGCGGTAAAACCTCAATGCCCATTTGTCGGCATTCATCCACTTCAATCGCCACTCGATCGGAATTGCCTTGATCAGAGGTTAGGAGCGCCGCCATAAATTCAGCCGGATAATTGGCTTTTAAATAAGCCGTCTGATAAGCAATCAAAGCATAACAAGCGGCGTGAGAACGATTAAAGCCGTAGGAAGCAAAGGGCAAAATAAATTCCCAGATTTTTCTGGCAATTTTAGTTTCAATGCCGTTTTTAACCATTCCGGCAATCATTTTTGTTTCTTGTTCATCCAGCAATTCCTTGATCTTCTTGCCAACCGCTTTCCGCAAAATATCAGCCTCGCCATAGCTAAAGCCGGCCAAATTTCTGGCAATTTGCAACAACTGCTCCTGATAAACCGCCACTCCATAAGTTTTTTTCAAAATCGGCTCCAGTTTGGGATGGAGGTAATTGGGTTTGCGCCGGCCATGTTTGCCGGCAATATAATCGGGAATATATTCCATCGGACCGGGGCGATACAGGGCCACCATTGCAATAATATCTTCCAAATCAGTCGGCATTAATTGACGAAGATAGCGCTTCATTCCGGCTGACTCCAATTGAAACACACCGGTCGTCCGCCCCTGCTGAAACAATTCAAAAGCTTTTTGATTGTCCAGAGGAATAGCCCCAATATCAATTTTATGGCCATGAATTTTATTAATAATTTCTAAGGCCTGCTCAATAATGGTCAAATTGGACAAACCCAAAAAATCCATCTTCAATAAGCCGAGACTTTCCACTGATTTGCCTTCATATTGCACTATAATTGAATTGTCTCCCTGGCTGCCATATTGACGCGGACAATAATTATCCAATGATTCGGGCGTAATCACCACCCCGCAAGCGTGAGTGGAAGCATGGCGCACTACCCCCTCCAAATGTTGAGCGGCCGCCAACAGTTTCCGCCCCTGTTCCTCAGCCATTACTTCCTTAAGCTCTGGCACCGTATCAATCGCCTCTTGGAGTTTGGTAAACATTGGCACCAGTTTGGCCACCCGATCGCAATAATTATAAGGCAAACTCATTACCCGGCCCACATCACGAATGGCCGCTCGAGCGGCCATCGTGCCGAAAGTAATAATCTGAGCCACTTTTTCCTGGCCATATTTTTCGGTGACATAACGCAACACATCATCACGCCGGCTATCGGCAAAATCGGTATCAATATCCGGCATAGAAATTCGCTCCGGATTCAAGAAACGCTCAAACACCAAATCATACTTAACCGGATCAATATTGGTAATGCCAATCAAATAAGAGACCAAGGATCCGGCGGCGCTACCCCGGCCGGGACCGACGATAATGCCGTTATCTCGGGCCCAATTGATAAAATCAGCCACAATCAAAAAATATCCGGCATAACCGGTCTTGCTGATTATTTCCAGTTCATAAGCCATCCGCTCATTAATAACCGCATCACAACCAATCGGATATTTTTTTTTAAGCCCCTGCCGGCACAAATCAGCCAAATAAGATTCAGCGGTCTGCTGGGCCGGCAAGGGAAAATTCGGCAATACTGCCCGACCTAAAGTCAGCTTAAAATCACACTGCTCGGCGATTTTCAGCGTATTGGCAAGCGCCTGAGGATGGTCTTTAAAATCTTCCGCCATTTGCTCGGCCGAACGAAAAGAAAAATCATCGCCCAGCATAGACAGTCTGTCCGTATCGGCTAAAGTTTTTTTTATCTGAATGCACAATAAAATATCCTGAAACTCAGCATCTTCCTTGTCTAAATAATGGACATCATTAGTGGCCACCACTGGAACCGCCAATTCTTCGCTGAATTTATAAATATGATCATTAACCAGCTGTTGATGCGCCAAATGAGGATGATGTTGAACTTCCAAATAAAAATTATCAGCGCCGAACAAATCCCGATAACGCCCAACCATCTCCCGCGCCGAATCCAGATCATTATTGATAATATTGGTCGCCAACTCTCCGGCCAAGCAAGCAGTCAGGCAAATCAACCCTTCATGATGTTGGGTCAACAGTTCCCAATCAATTCGCGGCCGATAATAAAAACCGGCCAAATGAGCAATGGTAGTCAATTTAACCAAATTCCGATAACCCTGTTCATTTTGAGCCAATAAAACGAGATGATATGGTTTTTCATCAATCTTGGCCCGTTTGTTCAAGTGGCCATTTCTGGCGACATAAGCTTCTAGGCCGATAATCGGCTTTATTCCCGCCTTAGTCGCCTTCTGAAAAAATTCTACCGCCCCATACATTACCCCGTGATCGGTCAAGGCTAACGCCGGCATGCCAAAATCAACCGCTTGCCGGACCAGCTCGTCTATTTTCCCCAAACCGTCCAAAAGCGAATAATGCGAGTGAGTGTGTAAGTGGACAAAAGACATAAAATTAACTTCAAAAATAGAAAAACTTCAATAAATTACCGCTCCCAATTTATTGAAGTCCCTTTTTATTATTATAAAATAATCAGCCCGCCAAAGCAAATTAAAAGCCCAGAAGCTACTCTGGGCCCAATCTTCAAAACAGCCAATACCACCACGACCTAAAGACCTTATCGACCACTCGTCGATAGACCAAGTCATCAGCGAAAACCCATTGGCCAAAAAAACATTTAAGGTGACCGCCAATTCTCACTCCTTGTTTGGGCGGTCCGTTTAACAGGGCAACCAAGTCTTGTTTCGTCATTTTAGTCAAAGGCACATTCTGCCAACCGGCGGGATTTTTCTTGCTGCTGGGACAGGGCCGGCCGCAATCCATTTTTTTCAATAGCTCCAAAGCCAAAGCGAAATTGCCTCCTTTCTGGAGCACTAAATCAACAAGCTGCCTAATGGTCAAATACAAATGTTCGTCTGCTTCCCGATTGAAGTTAAACATCTAACGCCCCTCCTCTCGCTTATAATGACTAACGCTAGATGTAAAAAATTATTTTAATTTAATAATTACTGTTTGTTCTTGATTGTTTCTGACGATTAATAAATCCACTTCCTCGCCCGGCTTGGCGCCAGCGATTATTTCCGCCAAACCCCGATAAACATTAAGCTCAATGTCATTTACTTTTTTTATAATATCCCCCTCCCGCAGCTGACCATAAGCCGGGCTGGTCCGATCGAGTGCGCCATACACCAAAGCGCCCTTAGTATCATAATCGCTCAACCCCTCAACTTGAGCCAAATCAATATATTTAATCCCCAAAATTGGCCGACTAATCTTGCCCGCACTTAGCACCTGATTGAAAATATTTTTAAAATAATCAACCGGAACAACCCGGCCGTCGACCACTAAACCGATTATCTCCGCTTTTAAATTGACTACCACCGCGCCATTAAGAGACTCGTCTAATTGATAATCCAAAAAAATCTCTTTAACCAATTTTTCCGAAGAAAGGACTGCGCCAGAGGGTACAGAAAAATCATAACCGATATCGCGAATATTAACCGGAATGACATTATTTCTATTAAACGCCAAGACCACTGTTTGGCCGACCGCCAAATCATTAGAGCTGCCAATTTTAGCCACCGCCAGACCATCGGCCGGCATCTTGGCCAAAACAATTTCCGTTGCTGAATCATAAATAAAATCACCTAATCCGTATTCCTTGAGCTGATGATCAACGGCCTGATACTTAATCTTGGCATTATTAAACCCACTAGCGGCAGTCACTATCCAACCGTCAGTAGTCAAAACAAAACCCTGTGCCAATAATTCCTCGGGCAGGTAAATTTGATTGAGCGGGGTGCCGCCAGTTTGGGCCGGATAAATATTCACCAATGACGGAAACAACTCGTGTTCAATTTGTTTCAGGCGCAAATCTTGGCTAACCACCACATTGCGCGGCTGATCAATCAATACCTGGCCCAAATTTTCACTGGAAAAATCTATGCTGTGCCAGAAAGGAATCGTAAAACCCTGGCTACTAGATAAAGAATAGCCCAAAATACCGGCTAAGAAGCCGAAAATAATCGAGCTCAAAATAATTAATACCAATTCTAATCTGATTTTTTTCATGATTAATAAGTGATTAGGGCAGTAAAAAAGACAACAAATAAAGCAACTAAGGTAAAGACACTATAACGTATCAAGGTCCTCCGAGTCAACTCGCCATTAAATTGAGCCAATAAGACCAAACTGATAAAATAATAGCCCAACGCCACCGCAGCGGCTAAACTATATAAGCTGGTTGGCAAAAAAATAATTCCGCCCAAAAATTCCAACAATAACAAAGTGCAAATCAATGATAAAATTAAATGCTCCTTGGAATTTAGCTCAAGGAACAGAAACCGACTGTAAAATAAAATTAAAAAAGCAGCAAAAGCAATGACCAACAGCCAGAGCCAATAAAAATTGATAAAGATATAGAAATTAATAAGAGCGGCAACCCCCAAAAATACCGTCAATAAATTGACATAATTAATAACGTTCTCCAAACTGAGCAAAGTCGCCTTGCCGGTTTGATAAAAATAATGAAAAACCGACTCAAGATAAAAAAAATAAATCAAACCATAAGTGATTGCCAATAATAAGACCGAGAGACGATCACTCACAAACAAAATAAACACGAAGCCGGCTACAATCATCACCAACGAATGCCACCAAATAATAAAAACTTTTTTCTTCCTTAACCTGGCATACAATAATAAAAAATAAAAAGTGTTTGCCGCCAATAATGTCAGCAACAGCCAGAGCCAATAATTAACCGCGTAAGACAAGGCAACCAAAATCAACAACTGAATTAATGGCAATAAAAGAGGAAATAGCCTAAGAAAAAGAAATATCATAATTAATTGGCGGAAAAATTATCCAACAATTGTTCCAGTTGCGAAACATCCGTTTGAATAACTTTATTGTCAGCCTGGCCAAAGGCCGCTTCCAAATTGTCTAATAACAGCACTGTCGCCAAATGAGTGTCTTTAAACGCCGCTGTCACCTTTAAATTCAACAGTGACTGCTTGGTTTGTCGGGTAGCCGACAATAATTCCTCGCCGCCCAGGTCCTGATCAAGCCGCCCCAAATAATCACCAATCAAACCGCGATACTGCGACTGATAAGTCGCGGTCAATTTATCCGCATCCACCGTCGAAGCAACCGGCTGCATACTTTGAACAATTTGGTGATCAACTTCCTCCACTGATTGATAATAACGACCCAATAATGTCACCAAGCCGGCCAAAAAAATAAAAATAACAATCACGGCCAGAACAATTTGTTGGGCAATTGAGTTATTAATGGTTTTATTGATTTCTTTCATCGTGGTTGTTTTTAATTTTATTCCAACCCTCAAAAGCCCGGAGCACCTCCAGGGGGAGGGCAAAAATAACCGTATTAGATTGGTCTGAAGACAAATCATTAATCGATTGCAGGGTGCGTAAATGGAGCGCGCCATTGGAACGACTCAAGGTCTCGGCCGCTTTGGCCATATTTTCAGCGGCGATCACCTCACCTTCCGCTTTAATAATCACAGCTCGCTTTTCTCGCTCGGCCTCGGCCTGTTTGGCAATGGTCCGTTTCATTTCTTCCGGCAATTGGATATCCTTTAGTTCAACATTGATGACTTTTATGCCCCAGGGATCAGAGGCTTGATCAACGATTTTTTGAATCCGGGAAGAAATCTCTTCGCGATTGCTCAATAATTCATCCAGACTGACTTCCCCGGTAGCGTTGCGCATCGTCGTTTGGGCCAATTGAGAAACGGCATAAGCGAAATTTTCCACCTCAATCACCGCCTTAGCGGCGTCACTGATTTTATAATAAATAACCGCATTAATTCGAACGGAAATATTATCCTTGGTAATCGCTTCCTGGTCGGGCACGTCCACTGCCCTGACCCGAACATCAATTTTTTGCATTGTCTGAATAACCGGCCAAACCAAGTGCCAACCGGGATTCATTATCAAGCAAAACCGGCCCAACTGAAACTTAACTCCCCGTTCATATTCGTTGATTTGACGCAAGCTGACCGCTATCAGCACAAAAATAATAATAATTAACAAAATAATAATATCCATAGCTGTTAAATAAATTAATCTTCAAATTATTGTTAAAAAATCAATATTTCCGCCAAAACAATCAACAGAAAAAAAGCCAACAGCGTCGCCAGGGTGCAACAAAAAACCAGCACCGCTTCATAATATTTTTTTTGCAATGCCAAATAAAGCGGCCAGCCAAAAACCAGTATGCCGGCAATAGCCGCGCCAATAACCAGTAACACCAAAACGGCGGCAATGCCCAAAACCAAACTGCCGGACTTGGCCGGCATTAAAGTCTCGGAAGCAATAAAGAAAAAAGCGATTAATATAATCACCGCTATCTCAACCAAGCCGGCTGAGATGCCTTTTTTGACCAGCGCTTGCCGGTCGGTTTTTTTCCTCCTCAACATAGCTGTTAATAATTTATTTTTTAAATAGAAAAAACGCCTGAACTTAATTCGGCCTCCACCCAATTGTCCTGGCTATCATCCCATTGATAAACTTTGAGGCTATGGCTAAATTGATCGGCAGAATAAATATATTCTACCGCGGTCTGAGAACCGATCCGGCGGGAACCATGGGTGCGCTTGTCCAAGACTATCGGCCGGGTATAATATTCCAATTTCATCCGGCCCAAAGGACCGTTAAAAATAATCGTTTCTTTTTCCCCTACTTCCGGCTCAGCCAGGACTTCTTGAGTTTGCTCAACGCCATCGCCAAAAACGTCTTGAATTTGCCCTTTGATTTGTTCCCATTTTTCTGGCGACATAAAATTAGTTTATAACTTTGTTTAAATTATACCATAGAACCAAATAAAAAATCAAACCAGAAAAAACCAACCGTCAACGATAACATATTCAACGCCAAAAACCGAGCTAAGCTTCGGTTCTCAAGGAAAATTCACAACCGCAATAATTTTGGCGATAAAAATCGCATTGCCGGCTTACCTCCATAGCTTTTTTAAATCCGTCATTCTTTTTCCAATCCCCCGCCAGAAAATTCAATCCGATTTCCTCAGCGATTTCCTCTCCTATATTATTGATATTTTGGGCGTCTTTGTGGGGACTTATTGACAAAGTGGAAGCAAAAAAATCAAAATCATTTTTCTTCGCATATAAAGCCGTATTCAGTAATCTTTTACGATAACAGACAAGACACCTCTTTCCTCTTTCCGGCTCGCTTTCCAATTCTGCAATCGCCATTAGCCAATCTTGGTGATCATAAGACGATTCCACAAACTCAATGCCCTGTTGTTCAAAATAATTTTTCGCCTCTTTCAGCCTCTTGTCATATTCAGACTTTGGATAAATATTTGAATTATCAAAGAAAACAGTCACCTGATAATCGGCTGACAATTTTTCCGCCAAAAAAACGCTACATGTAGCGCAACATGTATGGAGCAATAATTTTTGTTTCATAAAATCACTCTTCTATCTTGTAAACAATATCATGCCCTCTAACCGGCTGGTCGGCCTTAAAACCGACTGTTTGACCGGCCGTTGCTTCATTGACCTCTTCCCGGTCAATCTGCATTGACATTACCACCTGCTCAAAATCACTATCGTGTCCCTGAATTCTGATTTTATCCCCCTTAGTCAGACTACCGTCAGTCAATTCAATCACCCCCACGCCAATTTTATCAAAATAATGAGTGATTTTACCGATTTGTTTTTCGGCCATAATATTTTTTGTTCGCCGAGCCTGCTCGACCACGCCCGGCTCGATACTCTTTTATTTTATTATTGACATAAGAATCGGCCTCAACTAAAATTTCCTTCAAATTTTTAAATTTTAAATATTTGGCCGCTGTTTTAGAATCCAACCAAGCATAGCCATTATGTTCATTTGACAAATCAATTTTAGCGCCGGCTGGTAATTTAGCCAGAAACAAGACCATCTTTTTCTTAATTAATTCTGTTTGGTCGGCCCGCTTCTCTTTAAAAAAGAAATCGGTCTCCTGCCGCCAACCGTCAATCAATTCCACCTTTTTAATACCGGCCTCTTCCGCCAATTCCCGCTGGGCAGCCACCTCTTCGCTCTCGCCGGCATCAATTTTGCCCTTGGGAAAATTCCAGTAACTGCCACGATGATACAAGACTAAATATTGCAACCCGTCTCTCGGATTAAAGCGGAAAACAATCACTCCGGCTGATTTTTCTCTGATCATTATTTTTGCTTATTGGTTAAATAGTCAATTACTTGCGCCAGTTCATTGAGTTTGAAACTTTTTATTTCACCGGATAAAACCTGACTGCCGACAATTATTTTTTTCTTGATAAAATCAAGTTCCACCTTGCCGCCCAAGCCGCCCAAGCGCTTGAAAACAACACTATGGTCAGAGATTTTGTCCAATCGCGCCTGAGGAGTAATCAATTCCCAGCCAAAAATTTTGGCCATTAAGTCCTTAGCAACCAGTTGATTGGGTTCGGCTAAAAGCACTCCAAAAGCCGTTTCCTGGTCTTTATTCCAATCCAAATCTTTGACCAATCGTAACGACCGCTCTATTTGACCTGACTGAGCTGTATTAAATAGCCGGCTAAAAATCTCAAAATGACTCGGGTCAAATTGGTTATGACTATTCTTCAATAAAGCTAGCCGCGGCCCCCTAAAACTGTTAAGTAAATTTTCAAATTGGCTGCCGGGCTCAAAATTTTGATAATTAATGCCTTCAATTCCGGCTGCTTTGGCTTGGCTCAAAAAGTCCAGCGCTTCCCCTCGATTGAAATGGAGCAATTTTGCGGCAATATTCTCAATATTATTACCGGTCGCCGCCACTTCGCGGGCAACCGCCGAAGGATCAAAGTCTGCTATTTTCATCTCCAAACTATGCCCGCCAGCTTTAAGCAACCAAGCGTCAGGCCGGCCATCGCCATTAATATCCTTTAAAAAAACTTCAAATTCCCCAACTGAATGAACCAAAGAGTTGTTTAATTGGTCAAAATCAGGAGACAGTTCTCCGACTTGAGCAGTAAAATCAGCCAGCCGGACAGTTGAACTATTTTCTATTGGCTGCCAAGCAAATTTAAATTCAGCCGTTGGCGATACCGGAGTTGCTTCGACGACTTTTACCGCCCCCTCCGGCGCGACCGTGGCGCTGCTTGCCGCGCCAACTGGCGACTGCTTTGCCTGCCAGGCGGAAAAATCCACTTTAACCGAAGAATCAGCCGCTTGACGCTCATTGAACATCTCTTGCCAGCGGGCCAAAGAAGTGCGATTGACATATTCCATTACATTGTCCGGCGTTTGGATATTACTGTCGGCTCGACTAAACAACGGCTTTAAAATTTCTTCTTCAAACCGACCATAATTGCTAATTTCCAAATGATTGTCGCTAAAACTAACAATTCCCTCCAATTGCTCGGGTTCCAAACCGGCAATCTTGTTGCCGCCCAACAATACCCGCAGATTGGCCAAGACATTTTCCGCCCGGGCCGCTTCCACCGCGTCAAACTGATTGTCAATGCCGACATCAAATTCTTGAACCACTAGCCGCCTTAATGCCTGATCCAAAGCCGAAAAATCCTTGCCCCGACCAATTTCATAAACCACTTTAGCCGCGCCGTTTGGCGAAACATTTATTTCCGCGCCCGTCTGTTCCAATAACCGATGTTCGGCGACAAAGTCTTTTAATAATTCTTCCCTTTTGGCGGCCAGACCTTTTTCTATGGCTCTATTGAAGCTTTCTCCACTATCACCACCGCCAACACTTTCCGCTACTGATACTTCTGGCGCGGCTGACGGTGCCGCTTCCTCGGGGATTGGCTCTTCGGCTCTGCCAGACAACCAGCTATTTATGGCTTCACCCAATAAAACTCCGCCGACCGCGCCCAAAATCCGCGAAGCCATTAAAGCTTTTCGACTGAATTTAATATCTTTAAACAGTTGCTTATTATCCTTTGTTATTACTTTAGTAGCTTCTTCGGCTCTTTCGATTTCTGCTCCAACCCTCTCTTCAATCATTTTTTCCACTTGCTTTTTTAAAGCATAATACTGCTTTGATTTTTTCTTGAACTCCGCTGAAAGCAACTGACGTCGCGCCCGATAAAATAATTTATCAGGTTCTTTTTTAAGTTCGTCAGCAGTAATTTCTTTAAATCCCTTGACTTGCTTTAGATACATATTGCCCGCTAATTCACCGGCTCTGGCGCCGGCCAAAGCCAATAATGCCCGCCGAACCAACGGCACTTCCCGCGCGGCCGCACCAGCCACGCCAAATATAGCCGCGCTAAGCAATTTTTCCTTACTGCTCTCCTCTTTGCCGGTTAATAGAGCAGCAAAACCCTTGAAATATTTATGGTCTAAAATCGCCCTAAAACCCGACCTGGCAGATACTTGCTCGGCTAGTCCCTGGTTGTTATGATCAATTTCAGCCAAGGCTGACAAAGAAGACTTAATACAATCTTTTTGTTCCTGCTTAATATCAGCATTCAAAGCCAAATAATGGTCAATCGTCAAACCAGAAAGCTGCGAAAAACTCTCATTTTCCTCCTCGGCTGATACGAGTTGGGCAAAATCTTGGTCAATTTTCTCCTGTTTGGCCAAAGCTAATCTGGCTAAAAAATTATCTATAATCTCTTGCCTCTTTGGCTCATCCTCATTTTTAATAGACGTCTTAAGTTCATTCTCCTGCTTAGTAATTTTCTTGTGTAAAAGCTTTCCACTAGCATAGCGGTCAAAAAATCTAACCGATCCAATAATTAAGCCAGCGCCAAAACCGCCCAAACCACCAGTTGCAACACCACCAATTCCCAAAGCGCTATATAATCCCAATCGTGCCGCTGCATAACCTAATCGTTTTTTAATGCTTCTACTCTTCACTTCTTCCTGTTTAGCTCTTTCTTTAATAAAAATTTCTTGGCTCTTAAAAATTTCCTCAATTGTTTCACGATCGAGCCCTAAAAGCTCACTCAACTCTTCAAATACCGCTTCTTTTGATTGAGTTGAACTATCAGCTCCTTGTTCAGCTGCTACTGATTGCTCCTCAGCTCGGTCTGTTTCTCCTGTTTCACTTAAAAAATCAATTAATTGCTTAATTTTTTCTTCTACTGTTTCATTGCTCTTCAACTTGGCAATTTCCGCCCACCTTGCTTCGGCTACCGCCTTCTGCAGACGCTCTTGGTTATTTGGCTGACTTGAAACGTCCCCGCTTTCTAAAATTTTCAAACATTTTGCCTCATTAAGTAATTGAGTCAAAGTTTTAGGGATGCTATTAGCCGGACTCTCTGGAGACTCACTTTCTCTTCTATTAGGACTGAACCGGCTGTATCTAATAGTTGGAGGTTGACCGGAAGTAATTTTATTCCTCCAGTTGTTTTCATCTTCTTTAATTGACTCTGATAAATCCAGCCCCTCATCAGCTTCTTTATCCTCAGGATCCTCGAGCTCAATATCAAAAGTAGGCCCCTTTGATTCTTCTTCCTTTTCTTTTTCCTTTCCCCCTTCGGCAGTATTATTGCTTTGATTTGGATCGCTAACTGATGCTTCTACTGGTTCCACATATCCTCCTGCGACTTCAGATTCTTTGGCTTTTTTTATTTCATCTTGTCTCTCCTCCTGCCATTGCAAAAGCTTAACTCCGGAAAGATTTTTTTTCATTTCTTCTCCACTTGACCAATCATCCCAAACCATTTTAACAAATAAATTATTATAAACCTCATCAAGTCGTGCCTTTTGCCAACTGCCACTAGTCCTTCTTATCCACATTTGTCTGCCCGTCAACCCAATTAATTTATCTTTTAATTCTTTTAAAGTAAGCGATTCAATAGATTCATCTGAAATTTTTTTAGAACCTTTTCTCTCCCTAACTGACACTTCCTTGGGCTGGTTACTAGATCGACCTTGATCTGTTGATTCGCCTAATTTCAAAGGATGATCAAAAAGGCTAAGCGGTTCATCATCACCATCTTCAAATAAATCATCATCGTCATCTAATTCTGGGGAGGGTTCCCGTCGGTTCCGAAAAGAATCTTTAGGTTTCCAGCCATCAGGCACAATTTCAAATGGTTCAGATGATTCATCTACTGGTTGGTTATTAGGAATATTTTCACTAGCCATAACAAAAAAAATTATTTTTTAGCGGCGGCAATAAACTCTTGAGCGAATTCTGCCAATCCAATTCTGACCTTTTCCCCGAAATTGGGAATTTTTTTGGCAAAAAAATCTTTGAGCGCCTGGGAATCGGGCCGGCTGTCCGCCAACTTTTCAAAATCCTTCATTCCCTGTTCGTCCAAAGCGCCCATAGCAATCAGACCGATACGCTGATCAACCTGCTGGCGCAATTTATTCTCGTATTCCTGCCGATAGTCCTCGGGCAAGTTATCCAAGCCCGCTTCGGCCATTAATTTGTCGATAAAAAGTTTCATTGGGTCTTGAGGCATGTGTTTAAATTTTAAATATTTAAGTTTAAATTTCAAATTTATTTGAAATTTATGATTTGCTATTTGTGATTTGCAATTTTACTGCAAATATTTTCTGCCTTTAAGCTTCTCCGGCAGATAGTCCTGCTCTTCCTGATAATCATAATCTGGACTGTATTTATAATCCTTGCCATAACCCAAGTCCTTCATTAATTTGGTCGGGGCATTGCGCAGATGAAGCGGCACCGGCTGGTCCATAGTTTCTTTAACATCTTTTTGAACTTGGCCGTAAGCGCGATAAAGCTCGTTACTTTTGGGACCCTTGGCCAAATAAACCACCACTTGAGCCAATATCACATTACATTCGGGCAAACCAATAAAACTACAGGCCTGATAACCGGCCACCGCCTGCTCCAAAGCGCGAGAATTGGCCAAGCCGACATCTTCAGCGGCAAAGCGCACCAACCGTCGAGCGACATAAAGCGGGTCTTCACCGGCTTCCAGCATCCGTCCCAGCCAATACAGAGCAGCATCAGCATCACTGCCGCGCATTGACTTATGTAAAGCAGAAATAATATTGTAATGTTGCTCACCACCCTTATCATACAAATAATGCGATTTCTGCAACGACTCCTTGATGATATCCTGATTTAATTTTATTATACCATTTTTATCCGCTTGCGTCGCCTTAACGGCAAACTCTAAAGCGTTTAAAGCGGTCCGAGCGTCGCCACTGGCCAAATTGGCCAAATAATCAATCACTGCCTTATCCACTAGCACTGCCAATTGACCCAGTCCCCGCTCTTGGTCTTTGAGCGCCCGCCGCAGAATAGCAGCGATATCTTCAGCGGCCAACTGCTGCAAAACAAACACCCGCGAACGTGATAACAACGCCGAGTTAACTTCAAAACTGGGATTCTCAGTGGTAGCGCCGATTAGCGTGATGGTGCCATTTTCCACATGAGGCAGGAGCGCATCCTGCTGAGATTTGTTCCAGCGGTGAATTTCGTCAATAAACAAAATTGTCCGACGCGAATGAAACTTGCGTCTGTCTTTGGCCTGACTGATAATCACCTTCAAGTCTTTGACGCCGGAAGTCACCGCCGAAAAAGAAACGAATTCCGAATGGGTCAAATTGGCGATAATCCTGGCCAAAGTGGTTTTGCCCGAGCCAGGCGGCCCCCAAAAAATCATTGAGGGCACTTGGTCCTGCTCAATTAGTTGGCGCAAGAGTTTACCCGGGCCAATCACCTCATTTTGGCCGACAAAATCACTAAGCGCTGTTGGACGCATTCTATCGGCCAAAGGCGCCTCAGAAGCCAATTTCTGGCTTAATTTTTCATCAAATAAGTCCATATACGAACATTTTACTCTTATTTGCCGGCAACAACAAGCCAGATAAAATTACTATTGACAAGTATGTCAAAATATGATATAATGATAGGTATGGATTAAAAAGGGGCGTACTAGTTGTACTGTAAAAAAGAGGAGAAGAAGATGTTTGAAAAGGTAATGAACACGTTACTGTTTATTGAGATCCCGGCGGTGGGAATTATTTTTCTGGCCTGCCGTTGGCCTGAAATTTTCCCCTGGTTTATCCCAGTAATCGCCTTTGCGATTATTGTGATCTGGACCGTCGCCGTGCCAGCAGTCTACATCAGCCGCTGGCTGTGGCGCTCCCGCAAGCCGGCTCCGATTTATATCCATCGAGATTGGAGCCGGTACCAGAGCTGATTAACATTCCCCGGCAGGAAATCGTTCCTGCCGGTCTTTTTTTTATTAAAATAAAAACGGGTGATTAACCCGCTGTTTTATTTGGCTTATTAAAATTTATAATTTAAAACAATAATTGTTGAATTGTCCAGCGCTACAGATTGCTATTATAATAATTGTTAAATTGTTATATTGTTATATTGTCGTATTATTGAAGACTAGCACATTTCGAGTTCCGGATTACGAGTTACAAGTTCCGTTACCCCTTACCGGTTACTACTTTCCAGTTTCCAATTTCTATCCTGCCCCAAACCGCCGAGTGCGGCGATTAAACTCTAAAATCGCTTCATCCAAATCTCGTTCGGAAAAATCCGGCCAAAACTTTTTGGTAAAATACAATTCGCTATAAACCCCCTGCCAGGTCAAAAAGCCGGACAGCCGATATTCGCCGGAAGTCCTGATAATCAAATCCGGGTCCGGCTCGCCCGCCGTCCAGACATAATCGGAAATGGTCTGTTCGCTAATCTGATTGATTGGAATTTTTCGGCGAACAATTTTTTTGACCGCTTCCACTACTTCCAGCCGTCCGCCGTAATTAACAGCAATATTCAAAGTGCCGGCAGTATTATTTTTAGTTTTGTCTTCAGCCGTTTTAATCGCTCGCTTTAAACTGACTGACAATTTATCGCGACTGCCGATTATTTTCAACCGAATATTTTTTTTCATAAACTGCGGCAATTCCTTGGTTAGTCCCCGTTCCAACAGCTTCATCAAATAATCCACTTCTTTTTTGCTGCGCTGCCAATTCTCCGTAGAAAAAGCGTAAACCGTCAAAAAATCAATGCCCCGCGCCAAACACCAGTCGCCGACCTGTTTCATTTTATCATAACCTTTTTGATGTCCGGCCATGGGGGGAAGTCCCCGTTTCTTCGCCCAGCGGCGATTGCCGTCCATAATAATCCCCAAATGTTTGATTTTTGTCATAAAAAATTAAAACACGCTTTTAATTTGGTCGGGGTGACCCGACTTGAACGGGCGACCTCTACGTCCCGAACGTAGCGCTCTAGCCAACTGAGCTACACCCCGGAATTTAGTTTATAAAGTTAAAAGTCTGTAAAGTTCATAAAGTCAAACAATTATTGACTTTATAAACTTTGAACTTTATAAACTTTTCCACTAATTATCTCATACCCTGCGATACCGAACGCTACGGCCACATTGAGCGACTCCTTGATTCCTGCCATTGGGATATGGACGACACCATTTGTTCTTTTTAGCACACTTTCGGCCACTCCGTCAACTTCATTACCCAGTACCAAGGCCAAGGGGAATATCGGCTTAAACCGCTTGACATCAATACTACCCAAAGTCTGCTCCAGGGCCACTACTTGAACGCCTTGCCGCTTTAATTTTTCCACTACTCGCCAAGTTTGACCGACCTTTTCCCAACTGACGCTTTTTTCCGCCCCCAAGGCAACTTTGGCCAAACCTTTCTGGAGCGGGGTGCCGGTAATGCCGCAAAGATAAATCTTTTTTACTCCCAAAGCGTCAGCCGTCCGGAAAATAGAACCGACATTATACAGGCTTCTAATGTTGTCACAAATGACATAGAAATCTTTTGACATAGTGACTTTACAACCCCTCCCCTTCGCAGGGGAGTGAAAAAAATATACTTATTTATCTATTTTTTTAATTCAAAATACACTGCCAATCGCCCATCGCTTTGATGATTTGGTCAATAATAACTTCCTCAAGGTGGCCATTAATCCGATTACCAACTTCGCCGGGCTTGTCCGGCACCAGATAACTAATAGGGCTGACAGCAATTTTTGGCAATAATCCCATAAAATACAAATCCAAATCAGAGTACTGTTTTTTATCCGGATTGGCCAAAGTGGAAATTACATTGGTAAAACTGCCGTCGCCATTACTGGCCCAACCATTGCCACCCAAGGGCGAAACAGCATTGACATACATATGCCAATGCTGAAAATCCTTATCTACCAACAGATCGGTACGAATAATGCCGCTGTCATCAACAAATCGGGCCCGACCGCTGAAATGATGACCTAGCTCATGCAGAATATAATTGACCGCCAAATCCAAATTATTGCCGACATCAATATTGTATTTGTTGATATTGCCCATATTGGCAATGCCTTTCAATTTACCGCCGGAACCGAAATTGAAGGCGCTGCGCATTCGGGCATTGCCAGTGCCGGAAAAATCATTGGTAACCGTCAGATATTTGGCGATCACTGGCTCAGCAAGTACAAAATTATTATATAAAACAATAAAATCAAACACATCCGGATGAATATCGTAAAAAGTGTTAATCACTTCGTTATCCGGCTTATCTTGACCGTCAGTGTCTTTAAATAAAAGGTAATCATCATCACCCAAAACCACCACTGGAAAGCTGGCGTCAATTTCCGCCAAACCTTTGGTCGCCCAGCTAAAAGTCTGTTCCAATTTATCCTGAATGGCAGTAATTTTTTCCATCTGAGCCGGCTGGTAACCATCTTTAGTGACCAAAATAAAAGCGACCTTCAAATGCTTGTTTTCGCAATCATTGGTGGCTAAAGCCGGCTCAGCCGCCGGATTGAAAATCCGACTGTCAAAGCCATCAATTTGGCGCCGGCGCTCATTGAAAACAGTGGGATTTATAACAATATCGGAAGCTTTCAAGCCGTTAGCCAAAACCGCCTGAAAATCCTTAAACGGCCAAATTAAATCTTCAGCCGCTTTGTAATAATAAGTACCATTTTTGCCCTGTTGATAAATAATACCGCTAGGCAATTGGTGGCTGTATTTAATCGGTTCGCCCATCAGATAATCGCCAAAAAAAGCATCCGGCAAATCGACCACCCGCTTAATCCAATCAGCACCAAAAATTTCCGACAGTAGTCCGTTGTCGGTAATTAACCGCAATACCCCGCCCGGCTCAACCGCGTAATAATTCGAATCGGTGGCAAATTTAGCAATAAAATTCCCCGGTCGAATGGTGACATTAGCGCCCAGCGGATATTTGGCAATTTCTGCCGAAGTTAAAACAGCCACCTCGCTAAAACTGTCATACCAACTATAATAAGTGTCTTCCGTGGGAAACGGATGGCGAACATTATTGCCGGCCAAATAATAAACTGTCGAACTGTCAGTCGCTTTCAATAAACCACCTGCAGCTAAAACCGGCGAGGATGTTAAGACCCCGCCTAAAATTAAGAGAAAGAGAAGAAATTTTTTTGCCATATTAATACTGTAATACTGTCTTGATTTTCTTGGCCTCCTTAAATCGGTGAAAAGTGATTTTCTCCACATTAAAAGTACCATACTTGGGCGCTTCCAAAAATCCCTGCATCGCCGCCTCAGCCAGCCAGCCGGATTTAAGCCAATCAGACAACCACTCGCTTGTATAACGGGGGTCTTCCTGATTAATCCCGGCGCCAATGGATTGAAGCCATTTTTCATTGAAAATCTCCTGCGAACCAATGTGGGGCGCCATAATAATCGGTAGTCCCAAAGCGCAATAAAAAGACAACTCACTCGGCTTGGTCCACAACACATCGGTAGTTCTGAGTGTTTGATTAAATTTTTTAAAATATTCGTATTTATTGGCGTCAAAAATAATATTTACTCCCGAACCGATAGTTTTCTGTAAGCCCGCTTCCTTGATTGCTCGCCTGAAGTAACGATTGACCACATTATGGATACCAGCGACCAAATTAACTCTGATTTGCCCGCCACCAATCTGCTGACGCAAACTTTTAATAATCTCACCACCCAGTTCTCGCTGAGCGCCGGCGCCACCAACCGCAAAAGTAATCGTTAACGGCCGAGAAATAGTCTTCTTAAAATAATTACCCAGGTGATGACGCAAAGTCTTTTCATACTGATTGATATAAATTCTCTCCGGATCCAATTGAGCCAGCCGCCGACCCAAATCGTGCTTAATAATCTTCAGATTATTGCCGACATTCTCCAAGGGCAAAGGAAAACCGGTTAAAAAAATTTTATCCGGCCGAACACCATAAAGCTTGAGCCGTTCAGCCACTCGCCGATTGGGCGCCAGATAAACAATTTTGCTTTTAGCCGGTTCCGGCGGCACCCAAGCGCGACTGATATCCGTATCAGTTGCCAAACACAAAATATCTCCCGGATAACCATAAAAATCCGCCATCATCGCCGTCGTGAAAAAGGTGGTGACAATCGGCAAGGGCTGTTTGGCCAATTTATCAATCAAATGTTTGCCCCAATTGGACACCTCAAACAAATTATACATTTGTTTCAATTGGGTGTTCGCCTTGGACAAATCGCGCCGCGGATAAAAATCGGGAATGGATTGCAGTTTGTCATAAAGCTCAAACGCCTTAGTGCCAATGACCGGCACCTTTTTAAACCGAGAAATGAATTCATAAAACGACCTGGTTTGGTGCCAAATATTACGATCGCGTTTGGGAATGCTGGAATAATTATTGGCGCTGATAATTCCGCCTTCGGCAAAATAATTCAAAGGGTAAGCGGCGCGTTGATGGCCGTAACCCATATCAACAGTTACCACCCAGGCTTTCTTTTTTCTTTTAGGCATGAGAATTTTTTAATTCATTTTCTATTATACAAAAAATTCCGACCAGTGTAAACCTGATCGGAATTTTTGAACGGATTGCTAAAAATTTTCGTTTGAAATTAAAACCGCTTCAACCAACTATAACACTGCGTCTTTGGCGGCTTTAGCCACGCGGAATTTAACCACGGTTTTGGCGGGAATCTGAATCGTTTCACCAGTCGCCGGATTACGGCCCTGTCTGGCTTTGCGATGAACTTTAACCAACTTGCCAATACCGGGAACAGTGAATTCTCCGCTCTTTTTTACTTCTGAATAAGCCAATTCAGTCAGCTTATCCAGGACGCTGGTGACATCTTTTTTGCTTAATTCGGTGTCTTCCGCCAAAGTAGCCAGCATCTGAGATTTGGTCATTTTAGCCATAAATCTTTTTATTTAGTTATTTTTTTAACCTTTGAGTTTTCCACACCATTAATTATAACGGAAATTATCAATAAAAACAAGGCAAAATTAAAACTATCCCTTTAATTAGCATCGACAACTCCTAATTATCGCCAAGAGCAACAATAAAAATAAAGTCAGCAAAACGCTAACCGTCCAATAATTTTTGGTGGCAATACCTTGGTAATAAAAGCGTAAAATAACAAAATAAACAATCACCACCAATAACCACAACCACCAAGACCAGCCAGCGCAAAATATAGCCGCTAAAATCGGTCCGGCGGCCAAAAAAATAATAAACGGCCAAACTAAATTATCCTTGAGGCGATTGCTTTTTTTATCTTGGTCATTTTCTTCCTCTTTGATTGATTTACTAAAATAATTAAGTAGCAACAAACCGCCATAACCAATGACCAACACCATTACCAGCCAGTTGGGCCAAGAATTGCAAGTTTCACCGGCGCCGGCTACGGTGCCAGTGTCGGCTTCCTCGCCCCTCGCCGCCTCGGTCAATTCGTCATTAGCTGTTCCTACTGAGGCGCCGCTATTATCCCCACCAATCGACCAGTCGCCATCGCTGACCGACCCGCCAGCTAAGTCTGGGCCGGCTGACAATGCCGGCGTTGCAGTTGAATCGGTTTCCGGTAGAGCTGTTGGCAAAGAAGACGAGGTATTTTCCATTGACTCAGCCAAATCATTAATCGCAGCCAACTCAACACCCTTAGCCTCATTATCACCACTCGCCGATATCGGTCGAAAATAATAAAATACATTCGGATCCAAATTCTCCAACAAAACCGAATGGTAAGTGACTTTGGACGCGTCATCATAAGTGGGGCTAGACCAGCGATAACCATAATTAGGCTGGTCAGCCAATAACGAATGGGCTAGCGTATCATAAACCACGCGACTATTGGCCGGCCGATTAGTAAACCACGTAATTCTTACGCCAGTCGGTTGTGATTGACTAGTCTCGGTATGAATATACAACCCGGGCAAACCGCCGGCGGCAACGCCAGTGGAGCAAATGCCGCCTTCGTCAATCTGGCCGTCACAATTATCATCCGCTTGATTGCAAACTTCCGGAGCGCCGGGATGAATGGCAGAATTGTCATCCGCGCAATCACTTGGCCCGCAAGCGCCGCCTTCCAAACTATAACCATCTTCATCTTGATCAGTACAAACTAAATAATTGCCAAAATCAGCCTGCTGACTGTCATTATTATCAATATCAAAATCATAAAACCACGGCGTACTATTAATCCAACCGCCCGGTAAATCTTCCATTACCTGATAATGACCGGTGGCCAAATGGTCAAAACAATAACTGCCGTCAGCGTCGGTTTGGGTATTGGCGATTGATTCAAAGCCAGCGGCACAATGGATTGCCCTAACGCCATCAACATCAAAGCCATCCGCCCCTTCGGCTAAAGCGGCTGGATCGCTTTGGTCAACTAATTTAAGATACTTGGCCCAATTCAAATCGCCTAAGTCAAAAGCGGAACTAAGACAGCCCGAACCCAAATATTGCCAACTGTCGGTGGCGCCGGTCGGCGACGCCCAAACCCCCACGGTTTCCAAACAATTATCGCCATTAAGATTCTTGGGGGAAGTTTCTATTATTTCCAGATCAGCGCCAAAACCATTATAAATAATATTATCAAACTCCAAAACCAAACTGCCGCCCAAACCCAGCGAGACAAAATTTAAACTATCGTCAAATTGCGCCTCCCCCAAAGCCCGGCTAGGATCAAGATTTTCCTGATCGAGGGGGGCGCCGGTATCTTTAAGGCCCGGCTGATAAGCAACAATCGCATCAGCCCACGGCTCGCCAGGGTCGCAAGAATTAAATTTGATTAGCTTGATCAGCCAGTCGGCTAAGCCGACCTCGGTTTCACCCCATTGACCATCCCGATCGCGGTCAAACCATTTATAGCCGCTGAGTTTGGCATCACGACAATCAGTAATGATTTCCCAATCAGCATAAAAACCATCATCAGCGACATCAGCCGTCAACCAAAAATTAACCGTGCTGCTGGACTCGCTCCAGACCTCGTCATTTTCCGAGTCATAACTGCCAATACCAATACCATCAAAACCTTCTTCCAGCCCATTGGGGCCGCCAGCACTAGCCGCCTCATCGCTAACTAACGCCAAGAGGCGGGCATTATAAAATTCCAGCCTGCCCTGACTATGTTCTTCCGATAAATCGTCTAATTGATGACTGGCGCCCATCACTAAACGCAAATGGCCGGCGGTTCGCTCAACCGCCAAACCGGGAACAGCTTCGTAAGCGCCAATATCAGTATCAGTAAAATATTGCCCCTGCCAATAGAGCGGAAACCAAGTGCCACTGGGAACAGCATTGAAAATCCCGCCCAGATAAACATCGTCGGTCATATTGCCATTGCCCCAGTTGGCAAAGTTGGTAATATCAATTTTAGCCAAAACCAAATCTTGGCAGCCGGTTTGGTCGGGCAACAAGCAATGCTCGGTGCAATCAGCGCCGCCGTCGCATTGCTCCCAGGCCTGATTGATTTGACCGTCGCCGCAATACGGATAAAGCGGGCAATCCGGAGCAACCGGCTTGACGATTATCTCCGGCGATTGCCAGTAAAACTGAAATGACGACTGGAGTGATTGCCGATTGGCAAAATAAATATCGATAATATGCCGGCCAGCCGACAAATAAACCGTGTCACTAACCAACTCTTTGGAAGAAATGCCTGATAAATCGGTAACCAACGCGCCGTCCAGATACAGCCAGCTATCATCATCAGAATCAAGATAATAACCATAATCGCCGGCCGTGGTAATTTCCACCAGCCCCCGCCAATGAACGCCAAAATAAAATTCATGACCATTATCAAACTCAGTAACAGCCGAATCAAACGGAAAAAAATCGTCACCAAAAGCAATAGTGTTATCAATTCGAGCAAAACTGAAATATTGAGCATCATACCAATCGGTCGTCCAAATGCCCAAAGGATGGCCAGATATCTGACTCGGCCACTGCTCTGGTGGTATGTCCATCTCCGGATGCTCCCTAGAATAATTAAAATAACGACCATACCAACCAGTGGTCTCGGCCAGCTGGCCACAAGGAATATCCGGCTCAAGTTGGCACAAATTACTGCAACCATCGCCAGTCACCGTGTTACTGTCATCGCATTGTTCGCTTTCTTCTCGAGCGCCATTACCGCAAGTCGGTCCAACTAGACAAACATCGCCCTCGTCAATTTCTCCATTGCAATTATCGTCTACTTCATTACAAACCTCTAAACCATCGGGGTTAATCAGAGCATCACTGTCAGCGCAATCACTTGGCCCGCAAGCGCCGCCTTCCTGGCTATAGCCGTCCAAATCATTATCGGTGCAAATCGGCTCCTGGGGAGCTTCACTGCCGCAACGATCATTAATAAATCCCGGCGTTCCCAAATCACCGGCGCCAAATTCGCTTGAAGACAAGCACCAGTTGGCCGGGTTATCGTTGTCCAACGCCGGATCAGCCAAAACAATTGACGCGCCGGCCGCGCCGGACCAGCCGGCAGAAAAATCATATTCCACCTGGTCGACAATGGTCTCGCCGCATTTAAGCACTACCGAATCAGCGCTGTTATTAAGCACAAATCCGCCATAATTTATTCCGTCAGTCACCCCGCCGTTTTGAGACGATTCAGTGTTTCTCGCCATTACGACATAACTAAAAGCACCCATCACCAAACCATCCAATTGGTGAGGGGTGCTGCTGGCATCCCCAAAAAAACAGGCACTTAAATCAATCTCTCGGTCGGTGGCATTATAAAATTCCAACCACTCGCCAACAGTATCAGAAACAACCTGCGGGTCAGCCATAATTTCGGTAATCACAATTTCACCCGAATTAATGGCTGGCTCAATTTCGCCGTTAGCCGACCAGGCCGGCTGAATAGTTGAAAACAACAGCGAAAATACCACTGCCGCGTTCAAAATCCGCCAATTTAATCTTAAGTGATGCTTTTTAAC